>Ga0255052_10000027_pt1 | contig 96772 bp, 84 predicted proteins | sample JV7_2_21_MG_FD_188632 | JGI IMG/M metagenome (GOLD analysis project Ga0255052, IMG submission 188632) | Seawater microbial communities from Jervis Inlet, British Columbia, Canada - JV7_2_21 | ecosystem: Environmental > Aquatic > Marine > Inlet | place: Canada: British Columbia | collected...
GCCGGAAGCTCACGCATCAGGAACCCGATCGCGGCTGCGCGTGCTGTCATGGAGAAAACACAAAACGTCATGCTGCATGGTGAGGGTGCCGACTGGTTTGCATCCGAGAACGGTCTCGAGCTTGCAGACCCTTTGTATTTCATTACCGAGAGGCGACGCCAGATTCTTCTTAAACAACGTGCCAAAGACGTCGGTGCAACCACAGTCAACATAAAGGATGAATCGTTCTTCGGCACCGTTGGTGCGGTGGTACTCGACAGTCATGGCAACCTGTCTGCGGGAACGACAACCGGCGGCCGCACCAACAAGCGTTACGGTCGCGTTGGCGACACGCCTGTCATTGGTGCCGGCACATACGCTGCCAACCAATCCTGTGCCGTATCAGCCACGGGCCACGGTGAATACTTCATGCGCTGGACGGTGGCGCGTGATATCTGTGCGCGCGTTGAATTTACCGACATGGCGCTCGAACAAGCGGCCGAAACGCTGCTCGTCGATATGCTGCTGCCTGCTGGCGGAACGGGTGGCGTTGTCACGATGGAGCCTTCGGGAAAGACAGTATTTGTGGCAACGACCGCGAACCTGAAGCGCGGCGTCATGTCTTCATCCTCGTCGGCGCGTGTGGCCGTCTATTCGGACGAAGTAGTTAATTAGTCCCTGTCCCTTATAGCTCCACCATCAGCTTGCCGGTGTTGCCGCCTGTGAACAGCAGGTTGATGCCTTCGATCGCGCTTTCGAGTCCCTGTAGTTTATGTGCGCGGTATTTGAGTTGTCCGGCCTGCAGGTAAACAGCCAGCTTCTGCATCATCTCCGGTACGTCGTCCCAATGATCGGGCATTGCGAACCCAGTCACGGTCAGGCGGCGTCGAATCATGTTGATCCAGTTTGGTCCAGCCGACAATTGTTCCGCGTTGTAGTCGGCGATCATGCCGCAAACAATAATGCGTCCATGCACGTTCATGCGATTGAACACAATGTGCTGCACGTCACCGCCCGTGTTCTCGAAGTACAGATCCACACCGTCAGGCGTGGCTTCCTTGAGCTCTCGGGCCAGAATGTCAGACTTGTAGTTGATGGCCTTGTCGAAGCCGAGCTCATCCTCAAGCCAGCCACACTTTTCATCGGTGCCCGCCGTGCCAACCACACGCAACCCTTCAGCCTTCGCGATTTGTCCCACGATCGAGCCGACGGAACCAGCCGCCCCGGATACGACGAGCGTCTCGCCCGCCTTGGGTTTTCCGATACGCATGAGTCCCTGGTAAGCCGTCAGGCCGGGTAGCGACAATACACATAGAACTGCTTCCGCCGAGATGTCGGGCTGCAGTATTGTCAGACCCTGGCCACTGCTGACGGCGTATTCGGTCCAGCCAATCATGCCGACCACCCGAGCGCCAACCGGGAACCTGTCGTTCTTCGACTCGACGACCTCGGCAACACCACTGGAGCGCATCACCTCACCCAGTTCCACGGGCGGTATATAGCTGTTGCGGTCTTCGGTCATCCAGCCTTTCATCGCCGGATCGAGCGACATGTGTGTCTGTTTTACCAGGAACTGGCCGTCGTCGAGTTGCGGCGTTTCCAACGTCACCGTTTCAAAGAGATCCGGTGTGATATGGATATCAGGCCGCTTGACGAGCTTTATGGCTTTGTATTGCATTTTAGTAGAGCCTCGCGCTCAGTCGTTATAAACGAATCGGTAAATCCCGAACCCGATTTCCTGTGGCGGCAAAGATAGCATTGCCAATTGCGGGTGGCACCGCAATCAGCGGCGGCTCACCGAGCCCTGTCGGGAAATCCGTGCTCTCCATGAACTTTATGTCGAGATCCGGTACATCCGCCATGCGAAGCGGACGGTACGTATCGAGATTCCGGTCTTTAACTTCGCCGGCCTCGAATGCGGTGCCTTCGTGAAGCGCCAGGCTAAGGCCCCACAGCGTCGCACCCTCGGCCTGAGCCATCGCCCCGTCCGGATGCACCACGGTGCCGCAATCGATTGATTGCCAGATTTTCTTGACGTTAACGGCTTTGCTCCCGGCATCGACGGCGACATGTGCCACGCATGCCGTCCATGTCGGCATGTTGCGCTCCTGGCCGTGACTGACAGCGACGCCCATGCCTTCGCCCGGCGGTAACTCTTTGCCCCAGCCCGAGCGCTCCGCCACGTCTTTAAGTGCAGCAGCAAGTCTCGATGCGCCGCCAACAGAGTTGGGTGCAGTGCCCGCGTTCTTGCCAGCCGCGTCCAGTCGCGCCAGTCGAAACTCGACCGGGTCTGTGCCGCCCATCGCTGCCAGCTCATCCATGAAACACTCGACGCCCCAACCGATCCAGCCCGGCCCCACGGAACGCAACCAACCAGGCAGGAACGTTCTTTGTGCGAGATCGTTGTTGATCGCGCGGACACGATGGTTCGGCAGCGTGTACCAGTGATCTGCACCATTGATCGAGAACGGATCAAACTTGCCATTGCCATCAACGCCGTCCGCAAGAAATCCCGGCGCCATTGCAAGCGTCGGCCAGCCTGCCGCCGCTGCATGTTCGATGCCGGTCAAAGCGCCATCTGCATCGAATGACGCATCAAATCGAACTACTGACGGCGAACGCACGCAGTCGAAACGACTGTCCTCCGCGCGCGGGAAGATCAGCTTCACCGGACGACCCAGCTCGCGTGCCGCGAGTGCGGCGGGAATCATTTGGTCACCGAACAGCCTGCGCCCAAAACCGCCACCCAGATAATACTGGTGAATGACGATGTTGGATTCTTCGACCTCAAGCGCTTTTGCCAGGTACGGCAAAATCAGCGACTGCCACTGATTGCCCGAGTGAATATGGAACACGCCATCGACGTACTCGACGAGCGCGTTCTGCGGTTCCAGTGTGAAATGCAACGCCGTACTCGTACGATAGGTCGCCGTATGTGTTTTCGCTGCTGCCTCTCGGGCCGCCTCGACGTCTCCATCGTTAACGACCAGGACGCCGCTCGCCGCATCGGCTGTCAGTTTGTCACCTTCCGCCAAAATATGTGCTTCGGTAACCGCCGCAGTAGGTCCCGGCGCCCACTCCACCTCAACCGCAGCAGCTGCCTTCATTGCCGCCGGAAAATTCTCGGCGATAACCAACGCCCAGCCCTGCACGATCTCGCTGGGGTCGTTGAGTTGCAACGTTCGCATGTACCCGGGTATGTCTTTTGCTTCATTATCATCAATCGCGTTGATGGAGCTGCCGTAGCGAGTCGGTGGCATCAGCGGGTGCGCGTACACCATGTCTGGTAGTTCCGCATCCAGGCCGTAGATGGCAGCGCCGACCGATTTTTCAGGAATATCCAGCGCGGCCGTCTCTTTGCCGACCAAAAGACGCTCGCTTGCCGCCTTGATCGGCAAAGCCGCAAGCTCTTCATCGGTAAAGGACCGACTGATGTCACCCTTCGCAACGATGTCGGCAAATGAAACCTGTTGCTCGCCGGCAATCACGTTGCCGCCTTGTGCCCTGCACTGCGACGCGTCGACGCCGAGCATTTTGGCACCTTCCTCGATGAGCACGGTACGACCGGCGGCACCTGCCTGCGACAACATAGCGAATGACGTGAATACGGACCATGAACCGCCCGTCACCATGTAACCCCACTTCGGATCGCTGTCGACATGCTTTATCGACACCCGGCTCCAGTCGGCACCAAGCTCATCGGCAACTATGCGAGCGAGTGCCGTGCCAACGTGCTGGCCCATTTCCGCCTTGGCAATATTGATATGCACGCCACCGGTGCCATCAACTTCAAACCAGACGGACGGAGAAAAACGCTTGCTGGCGCCGGCCGCAGCGAGATCACTTGCCGCATCCTCGCGACTGCAACCGGGTAACACGCCGCCAACACCCATAATAAGGGTCGTTCCAACGGTACTGGCCAGGAATGCACGGCGACTTATTGAGGGAGTCCGTTTTGCCAGTGCCATGATCAGACCTCCCTGCTGTTCGCAGCGCTCTTGATAGCTTTTTTGATCCGGGAATACGCCATGCAACGACAAAGGTTGCCGTTCATTGCGCCGTTGATATCGTCGTCACTCGGCGATGGGTTACTGGCGAGCAGATCGGCAGCCTGCATGATCTGTCCCGATTGGCAATAACCGCATTGCGGCACTTGCTCTTCGACCCATGCCGTCTGCAGTGCTGCGCCTTCTTTCGAGTCGAGGCCTTCAATGGTCGTAACGACCTTGTTCTCAACAGAGCTAACCGGCATCACACAAGACCGTATCGTCGAGCCATCCAGGTGTACGGTGCAGACCCCGCATTGCGCTATCCCGCAACCGAATTTGGTGCCTTTTAGTTGCAGTTCGTCTCGTATAACCCACAGCAGCGGCGTGTCGGGCGGGCTGTCGGAAGTCACAGTTTTACCGTTTAATTCAAACTGAATCACGATTTATCCCCTGATCTGTCTTTGGGCTTCTTTGACCCCTTTATACATCCAGCGAAGCGTCGACGCGAGTGATTATCGGCTCAACAACGACGGTGTCCTGCTAATCGATCATGTCGTCCAGGCCGGTCATCTCCCAGCGCGTGAGGGAGGTTGGAATACTATCGATTTTGTTCAGCCGATCGAAAAAGTGCTTCAACTGAAAATCCTCACCACGCTGTTCGACTTGCTTCGCATAATCGGTCAGCGTGCGTTCGAGAAGGTACTTGCCGGTAACATAACTGGTGCCGTAGCCCGGCTGCCGCAGATACAGGTGCTGCTCGAAAATGAGCAGCTCTTTTTCGGTCTTCATCCAGCCTCTAGGCGTCCACTCCATGTGCACACCGCCGGCTTCTTCCATCGTCATTTCATTGGCGTGTGCGTACAAAGAACCGAGACCGCGCGCGGCGCGCTGTGCAAGTAGTATCCACACCAGTTCACGCGAACGAGGGCTGTCGTCGTACAGGCCTGCATGCATGAACATCTCTTCCACGCCCGTTGCCGTGCCTTCGTTGCGACTATCGAAGATGTTGTACAACAGTGCACCCTGGCGAATCGGACTCTCGTGCGGTTCGCGATCCATGCGTGCCAGCTCAAACCAGTGATAGAAATGCGTAAACAGGGGCGCGGGATCGAAATGCGCCGTTATCGCGAAGAAATTGCGTTTTTCCTCGGGCGTGAATGAACCCAGGTGTTCGAGCAGAGCAGGCCTCATGTAGTCGGCAATGGTGATGATGTCTTTCTCTTCGAGAAAGCTCATGATGCGGTCGACCGCATCGTACGCCTTGGCATCGTACTCGTCCGGCGTACTTGCCGCGATCATCGGCGGCAAATGGCTGTTGCGCTGTTCTTCGAGTTTGAGCGACGACCAGGCGCGCGCGAGTTCGCGTTTTAAGAGGCGGACTTCGTCATCCCACGTCAACGGCACGAGATGCACGTTTTGCTGATACCAGGTGTAATTGTCTTTACCGATTCCGGATGGCCCGGTCTTTGAATCAGACTTGGCCTGCAGCCAGGCGATAAGGTCATCGGTAGCGACTTTGGATGCGTCGATTGCGCCCCGCAGCTCGTCACTCGCCGAGTCACCGATCGTCTGCTTGAGTTCATCGAGCCCCGCGCGCTGCTGCCGGATGTCCCGTATACCGGTCACCCAGAGATCGCGAGCGTTGCCCGTTAGATTGGTCTTTGCCTGCTTCATCAAAGGCGGGATAACGCGTAAATCCGAAATTAAGCGCTGCTCTTCCGACGCACTAAGAGGGAAGTCGTACGTCCAAACCTCAACCAGTGCATGGTGCGTCGGTCCCTCATGCGCTGGTACGTCGCTTCGATACGTCCAAATCGTGTTGTAAAAGGCCGGGTCGCGCGCCCACGGCTGCAGCACGCGTTCGTTGAAATCGTAGCCGTTCATCTCGGCACGTACGAGATGCCAGTCGACCTGCTGCGGTATGGGCCAATCACTGACATCAAAGGATTGCAGGCGCGCTTGCAGCGCCCGGAAATCATCACGGCGTGCGGCGAATTGCGTGACCGTGTAATCGGGTGCGCCATCAAGCAAGGGTGGTGACTCGAATTCGCGCCACTCCGCGAACAGCGACAGCAGCTCATCGTAGCTCGGATTGGTTTGCGCTTCTGCCCTCGGCACGGTACCCGCCAACAATGAAACAACACAGACAGCGAAGAATACAGGAAGGTACTTTGAAGAAGTCATATACGGATTCTAAACCTCGATATGCTGCCATTTGCGGCCACGCCACATAGAAACGAACGTCCAGGCTTGCACGGCTCGCGTACTGCCCTGCCACAGCCACACGCCGAGCAGTCCGTGTCCGAGTACAGGGCCGATCACGAAGGCAAGCGGCAGGAACAACAGCCATTGCGTAGTCACACTGACTGTCATTACGCGTCGTGCGTCTCCCGCGCCCAGCATGCCATGCATGAACGCGAAGCTAATCGCCTCGATCGGCATCGTGAGTCCCATGATGCGCATCGGCCAGCGCGCCAGTTCGCGCGTCGACGGCTCATGGATGAAAATCGATGAAACCAGATCGGGCACCAGCCACATAGGTAAGCCGAGGACGGTCAAGAGCACGACCGTGACCTTCGCAACGTCCCAGGTCCATTGGTAGGCGTCGTCTGCATCACGCTTGCCGAGCGCCTGCCCGACCAGTGTCGCGCAGGCAAGGCCCAGGCCGAGACCCGGCAGGATGGCAAACAACAACACCGTGATCAGGACATTGGCCGCAGCCAGTTCCGGCGTGCCGATTCTGCCAATAATCCAGAACATTGCCACCAGACCCGCCGCGAAAAACAACTGCTGCAACCCGGATGGAACCGAAATTCTTATGAGTGAGCCGATTTCCGCGCGCGTCGCCATGCAGCGCAGGAAACCATCCTGGCGCACATGTTTCATGCCGAGATAGAAATAGATAAGCGTGCCAACGGCCATCGATATGGCGCTCGCCATGCCGGCGCCCGTTACGCCCAGCGCCGGCGCACCGAATTTGCCGAAGATCAAAACATAGTTCAAAACGATGTTCGTGGCATGCATGAGAATCAGCGTCTTCATGTACAAGCGTGACAGGTCCAGCGCGTTCCAGTAGCCGCGAAAGGCGAAGTTCATGCCAACGAAAACGATCGCACCAAGCCGCCATTCAATATACGGCACGCCAGGCTCGATCACGGCGACATCAGAATTGAGGTACGGGAAGACAGGTTCGGCGAGTTGCATCAGCACGACCGAAAAAACCGGTGCGACGATGAGCACGAGCAGTAAAGCCGCGTTAAGAATCGCCGCCGCACGCTCGGGCTTGCCTTCGCCCTTCCTGCGCGCCGCACTGGTCTGAACTCCCGTGGAAATTCCGAGAATCAGCGCCTGGCACATGAACACGATAAATCCACCGAGGCCGACGGCTGCTAGTGCTGCGTCCCCGAGAAAGCCGACCATCGCCGTATCGACAATATTCAGCAGATTCTGCGACACCATGCCACCAATGATCGGCAGGGCCAGGGTAAATATGCGATTGCGTCGAGTGGCAGACAGACCGACGGCTGTGGCGTTAATGTCGCCGCTCCGGTTTATCTGAATACTCTGTCACAATCACGCTTAACCTTGTTCGGTGTCGGTCTGACTGGCGCAATACTAGCCCATCTGTCGATATAGGGAGAACAGGAATGATCGCGAAAGATCTCAGAAAACTCTGCATGTCCCTGCCTGCCGCCACTGAGACTATTCAGTGGGGTGATGATCGCGTTTTCAAGATTGGCGGCAAGATGTTTGCCTGTTCGGGCGTTGAAGCCGACAGCATGTTCTCGTTCAAGGTCGACGCCGATCGATTTCTTGAGCTGACGGACATTGCAGGCACAAAACCCGCGCCTTACCTGGCACGAGCGAAGTGGATTCAGATCGACCCGGCACATTGCCAGTTGTCAGACAAGGATCTTGAAAACCTCGTCAGGAACTCGTATGAATTGGTTTTCGGCAAGCTGCCAAAGAAAACGCAAAAGCTATTGAAGGCCGACTAGCAGGCTACGCGACGACGATTAATGCTGAACGAAAAATATTCACGTCTAAGTTGCATTCGCAGTAACGCGCCGATTCGGGCGGGAACCGCTATTCTACTGCGATCGACGAACATACGGGAAGCGACTAACGCACCGCCGAGGCGAGAGAATCCAGCTTCTCCTGGTACGACTCCATAATAGTCGGCATTTTCTCATCGGTTAGTTGCAGGCGTATCGCTTCAGCGCTCTCGTGCAGTTGAGGGCCTTCGCCATTCAGGGACATCTTCGCGGTCGTAACGATGTCGGCCAGGTTTGCCTGGACGCGACGACGCGTTGTTTCGACTTCGTCGGGATTGAGAGTCGCCTGAATCTCCTCTGAGAATTCCCAGGCGGCGACAATACTTTCACCGATTGGTGCGGCCCATTCGTCGATCAGATTTTGGCGGGCGTCCGCATCCTGAATCAACGCCGGATATTCTTTGTACTTGGTGAAGATATAGAGAACACCGATGTGATGCAGCAATCCGGCGATAAAGGCGCTGTCCACATCGAGTTCGCTACAGTGTCGTGCAATCACTTCGGACATTGCGGCAAGGCGCATGCCTGCCGACCAGGTCGCCCTGAGCTCAGCCTTCAATGGCTCGAGCCCTTCGGACGCATGCAGTTGCTCAACAGCATACGAAATTGCGGCCGTGCGCACTTTCTCGAATCCAATGCGGCCAACCGCGGCCTCGAGGCCTTCAATTTTTATGCCGCCCGGGTTGTAATACGTCGAGTTCGCCAGAATTAGAACTCGGGCAGCGAGCACCGCATCCACGCCCAGGACTGTTGCGAGGTCCTGCCCGGTCGTATCGGGGTTGTCGAGCGCCTTTCGGACGCGCATTACCACATCCGGGAAGGACGGCAACTTGATGTCTCCGCCATTCAAGTCATGTGCCAACACCTGGGCGAACTTGAAGTATTCTTCTTGCGACATACAACCACCTCCAAGAACTGCTATAAAAAGAAGCCTGGTACGGAGTTTGTCGGCAGAAATAAAGGAATCTTTAGGCGATGAATTGGCAACCAGCACCACATGAGAAATAGGGCGAGCCGCGCCGAGGGGAACGAATCATGACAACCGACAATCAACTTGAGTGGCATCTGGTTGCTGCGGTCGACGAATTACCCGTCGGCCGCGTCAAGACCGTGACGGCCGGGTCGCGGTCCATGGCGCTGACGCATATCGATGGTGGATTTTATGCGATAGACAATCGCTGCCCGCACCAGGGCGGCCCGTTGGGCGAAGGCTCGATAGAAACCGACAACGACGGTCAGTGCTGGCTGCGGTGCCCCTGGCACGGCTGGGATTTCGATCCAAAAACCGGCGTTCCGCCGGGCGGACATGAGGACTCAGGACAACAAACCTACCCGCTTGAGATCAGAGACGACGGTATTTATATCGGGCTCGACGCGGAACCCACACGTACCAGAACGGTTACCGATGTCATGGCAGAGACGATGACTAACTGGGGTGTCACCAGCGTGTTTGGTATGGTGGGCCACTCCAACCTCGGTCTGGCCGACGCGCTGCGCTTACAGGAGCAAGACGGCCGCTTGAATTACTACGGCATTCGACATGAAGGTGCGGCGGCGTTCGCATGTTCCGGCTACGCCAAACTGACGGGCAAGCCGGCTGCTTGCCTGACGATTGCAGGTCCGGGTGCAACCAACCTCATGACCGGCCTCTGGGACGCCAAAGTGGATCGTGCGCCGTTGCTCGCGCTCACTGGCCAGATTGATGTGCAGGTTTTTGGACCCGGTGCATTTCAGGAGGTTGATCTCGCCGCAGCGTTCGAACCGGTAGCACGCTTCAGTCAAACCGTTTTGCATACGTCGAAACACGCAGAGCTCATGTCGCTAGCTTGCAAAAACGCGATTGTCGAACGCGACGTCGCGCACCTGATCTTTCCCGACGACGTGCAAACTCTGCCGGCGAAGGATGACGCGAGAGCGGCGACCCCGAGTGGTCGTGTCGCCGCCCACGGAATCGCGCCCGACAAAAATGCGCTCGAAGATGCGTTGGCTCTTTTGAATAAAGCGAAGCGACCTATCGTCATTGTGGGCTATGGTGCCCGAGGCGCCATGTCGGACGTCATTAAACTGGCCGACCATCTCAACGCCCCGGTACTGACTACGTTCAAAGCCAAGGGCCAGATTGCGGACAGCCATCCGCTTGCAGCCGGTGTTCTGGGTCGATCGGGAACACCCGTCGCAAGTTGGTTCATGAACGAGTGTGATTTGATTCTCGCCGTCGGTTCATCGTTTTCCAATCATACCGGTATCACGCCGAAGCGACCGATTATTCAGATCGATTTCGATCGCATGGCACTTGGCAAGTTTCACAGCATCACTGTTCCGGTCTGGGCCGAAATAGGGGTGGCAGCGCGCGAGATACTCACTGCACTTCCGAATAAATCAGCGACTGTTGACCAGCGCAGCGAATTGGCCGAACGCTGGAGAATCTGGCGCGACGAAAAACAGAATCGCTTGCAGGACGATCTCGGTAGCGGACTCAATTCGGCTGCAGTATTCGACGTCTTAACCAAAGTGGCGCCAAGTGACGCCATCATCGCCGTCGATGTCGGCAACAACACCTACTCTTTCGGCCGCTATTTCGAATGCCAGCAGCAACGCATACTTATGTCGGGTTATCTCGGGTCCATCGGGTTTTCGTTTCCGGCCGCGATGGGTGCCTGGGCCGCAACCCAGGATCAGGACGCGTACAGAGGACGCAAGGTCATTTCTGTCAGCGGTGACGGTGGGTTTGGACAATACATGGGTGATTTCAACACGGCCGTAAAATACGATATGGACATTACTCATGTGCTTCTAAACAACGCCCAGCTCGGCAAGATTTCCAAAGAACAGCGCGCTGGCGAATGGCCTGTTTGGGAAACCTCATTACACAACCCGAGTTTTGCAGCCTACGCAAACTTGTGCGGCGGCAAAGGGTTTAAGGTCACCAAATCCGAGAAGCTTGAGTCAGCATTGCACGACGCGCTGGCGGAATCCGGTCCGTCGCTGGTCGAAATCATGACCGACCCGGACCTTATATAGCCGATTTGCTATTGAACGATTGCTTTTAGCGCTAACTGCATACTCGGGTCGCCCGCGGCGGTACTGGCCGCGAAACTGCCTTTGGGGTTTATGCGAATATCAGTAACAGCAAGATCTACGCCGTTTGCGTCAGCGGTCGGCACGTAGTCAAACGTCGCACCACCATCGTCCGAGAACGACAGGTCATCGCTTAGGTCGCCGAGTGCCACGAAGCCGTAGCTCAGGCCGCTCGCCGTCGCACCGTCGATAAATTGCACCGGCCCTGGCGTCGGCACATCGAAATCGACAACCCTGAGTGCCAGGTTAGCGGGTATCGCATCGGTGACGACGAGCGTGTCGCTATCAACGCTGCCGTTGCCCGTATTCGTTGTGATGATCAGATAACGCACCGTAGCGCCTGGTATAGCCTTCGGATTGCTTGTGCCGTTAATCGGATCTTCCAGGGTTATCACGGCTTTAACCACGGTAAGGCTCGGCGTGCCGAGCGGATTTATGTCGACCGATGCGACATCGTTCGCCGGGTTCGTGTCGATCTGACTGAGAAAATCGACGCTCGCTGTGTTGGTAATCGTTGTGCCACCAGCCCCCAGGTCAACCGTTGCTTGCAGCGTAAGGGTTGCGTTACTGCCAACCGGGAGAGTGCCGACGAACCAGGCACCCGTAATTGCGTCGTAGGTTCCCTGACCAGGCGTGGCCGATACCAGAGTTACGCCCGAGGGCAATAGGTCCATTAGCTGCACAACAGTCGCCGGACCCGGACCCGCGTTTGTCACAGTCACCGTGTATGTAACGGTATCGCCTTCGGCAGGCGTTGCGTCATCGACAGTCTTGCCAACGCTGAGATCAGCAGTCACCGACGGCGAAAACGCGTAACAGTCCACCGACTCATAATCGCCGCCGTTATCAATCGCTCGCCCATTCGACCCCACGCCCGTAAGTTTGTCGATCTCGTACAGGATACGCTGCGTACCGCTGGTGCCCCAAAGTTGCCCACTCGGATCAGTGCCGAGCCCTTCGATGTCCGGCACCGTAATCAATGCAACGTCGGACGTGGCGCCCGTCGATTTGTTGATCCTGATCAGCCGATCGCTGCTGCCACCGCTATTGACGGACGCGTACATGATTCCGGTGGTCGGATCGACTGCTATGTCGTCGGTTATTGTGTTGCCGCCTATCGGTACGATCGCGACGTAATCGATGCCGGCGCCGAACGCGTTTGGAACGTGTGCGCCGGTCGTCATGTTGATCTGAATCAGTACGTCCGTGCCGCCACGCGCGTGTGCGCCATAAAGAACACCGGTTGTCGCGTCGTAGGTAAGGCCGTCAACGTCGGTGAAGTTGATGTTGCCGAACGTACCGCTGCCGGTACCGAATGTCTGCGGGCGTTGCTGAAACAAGCCGCTCGCCGTGCTTAGCGTACCCAACCGACCGGCATTCGCCGCGTAAACGACTCCGGTCGCCGAGTTGAACGCAATCGCCTCGATAGAATTCGTTCCCGTACCTGTGCCATAGTTGGTTTCGTTTGTCGCCGGATTGAAATCGGCGGTATCTATTCCCGTAAACAGATCGTTGCCACCGTTACCGCCGCCTGAATCGGCCACCAGGTAACAAAGTTGGTTTAAGTTCAGGTTTTGGACGATCGTATTTTCGTCAGACGAATTATTCGCAGCGGCAGGGTCGACTTCATTGCCAGTTACGGTTGCGCTATTCGTGATTGCCCCGGTTACGACCGGTGCCGTAAGCGCAATATTGATGGTCGCGTTCGCACCAGCAACCATGTCGCCCAGCAGGCAAGTGACGATGCCAAGTGATTGAGAACAGCTACCCTGGGTCGCAGATGCCGATTCGAACGTGACGCCGGCGGGCAGCGTGTCGACGACTGTGATTCCGGTTGCGTCTTCGGGGCCGGCGTTTGCTACCGTCAATGTGTAGCTCAGGTTACTCGCTACGTTAACCGGGTCGGGTATGTCTGTTTGTGAGATCGACAGGTTTGTACCTGTCAGTGCGACCTGATAGTCGATCTCAATGTACTCGAGATAAAACCACTCATTGGGCCCGCCGTAAAACTGGTTGACCCGAATTCGAACCTGCGTGCTTGCAGTGGCAAAAGCCGTGATGTCGTAGGAGTTCGTACCGGACTCACCACCGTCAAGGCCGGTGAAGTCTTCCAGCTCCGTCCAGGTACTGCCGCCATTGGCCGAAACTTCGACAACGACGGAGTCGCTGCCTTCGATGGCGGTCGTCGTTCGCCATTCGAAGGATAGTGTAGCTACTGTGGCGCCCGAGAGGTTCGCCTGTCGCGCAACGCCCGGGTCACCGTTGGTGTTGGGTCGATCGTCGAGTCGCAGCTCACCGCCGTTCGTGATACGCGCGTTGCCATTGGTCGGACTTGGCGGCGTCGAGTTACCATCTACCTCGATCCAGTCACCGCTCCAGTTGACGGTGCCGTCGTTATTGCCCCAGTTGCGAGTTTCGAAATTGTCGCGGACGGTCTCGGCAATCGCAGCCGACGACCATGTGGCAATCGCACACAGCATTGCCACACCCAAAAATATGCGGCGCACAGAAGTACGTTCAGGTTGTCGTTTGTAAGACTTCATTGTCCAGGGCATTTCGCTCACTGTCAGATTCATTCTGCAGTCGGTGCAACAGATCCTGTTGCGAGGCACATAGACTCATTTACTTCGAGACGATTCAAGGGCTTGCGTCTATGTGTGGCTGAATATGCCTGGCCTGATCTTCAATAGGTGATCTGCATCACATTTTTGCGACGCGTCAGCACTAAAGAGGCACCCGCCATGGCCGATAACTGGAGGATATAGCGCCTTCATCAAACGGCTTCCCGAACTCACCAACATCAGCACCCGTTTCAAGCAGGACTTGCCCGATGTCCTCCTGTCCGTTCGGGCCAGTTAGGGACGATGGCTCAAGCGCGCTGATAACGATCGGCGGCGAGTACGACGGCACACACGGCATCGGACCAATCACGTTCGAGGTACGTCGCGCCGAGACGCTCGGACTGTCCGGGACGTTTGTCGACACTTACGCGTAAGCGCAGACACGTTATTATGGTCGGGTTGCTGTGAACCAAAGTGGCCCGAATAATGCGCTTCGCCAAGATTCCTCTACTATCGTTAGTCATCCTTCTGTGCGTCGGTGCGTGCTCGCCTGGTGACCCTGACGAGACGGCCACCTCGGCCACGGCCATAGACGATTTGGCGCTGACCGCGGAAAGCGCATCCCGCTTCTCGAGTCTCGCGCTCGATTGCATGCATCGCGAGTATCCGAACAAGCTCAACCAGGTTTTGAAGGACGAGGCACATTTGTTGCCGCCCGAAGATCTGCACCCCGCGTTTTTCGGTTGCTTCGATTGGCACTCGTCCGTGCACGGACACTGGATGCTCATTAAATTATTAAAAGAACATCCACAATTACCGGAACGGCAGCAGATTATTGACGGCGTTTCACGATCGCTGGCGCCGGAAAACATCGCCGGGGAAATCGCCTATTTTGATGATGCGTCCGCAAGTTGGGAGCGGACCTACGGCTGGGCGTGGCTATTGCAGCTCGCTACCGAACTCGAGGCCTGGGATGACCCGCACGCGCGGCAGTGGGCAGAGTCACTGCAGCCTCTGGCGCAACTCGTTCGAGATCGCTACATCGAATTCCTTCCGCGCCAGGAATACCCGGTTCGTACCGGCGTGCACCCGAACACTGCGTTCGGCCTCTCGTTCGCGTTCGACTACGCCAAAACGGTCGGGGACGACGATTTCGTCGAGTCAATCGTGTCTGCAGCGAATCGCTACTATGCTGCAGACAAAGACTGTCCGCTCTCGTGGGAGCCCAGCGGCGAAGACTTTCTGTCACCGTGTTTCGAAGAAGCGGCGTTAATGGCACGGGTCATGCCGGATAGCGAATACAAAACGTGGCTCGCCGCGTTCCTTCCGGCTCTTTCGGAAGCCGGCTCGTTACGACCGGCCAATGTCAGTGATCGTTCGGACCCGAAGATCGTGCATCTCGACGGTCTCAACCTCAGCCGGGCATGGAATCTCTATGTCATTGCAAACGGGCTCGACGATGATGAAGCGGCGAGGCGATTACGCGACACCGCGGCGGAACACCTGAACGCTTCGCTACCGCACGTTACGAGCGAACATTATGAAGGTTCGCATTGGCTAAGCTCGTTCGCTATCTATGCTTTGACTCGCTAGCGCAGTTTGTTGCCAAACGCATCCCAGACTTCGACGTCGCCGTAGTCGAGCTCCCGCACGCTGTCTTCGATCTTCTCGAGGTCGCCCGTGATCAGCCACGTCAACTTACCGGTATCGATCAGGTTTTGCGCCCTGGCGTTAACCCCGTCGACCGATACAGCCGCGATTCGAGCGGCAGCAGTCTCATCGTAGTCAAACGGCAGGCCATAGCTATCCGAACGAATAATGTTGCTCAGGAAGCCGCGATTGGTCGCGAAGTATCCCGGCAACGAGCGCGTGCGGTTTAGTTTGGCGCGATTAACTTCGTCCACCGTCGCCGGACGCAAAGAGACAAATTCGCTAAATTCACGCAGAATTTCCTGCATGCTCCCTGCGGTCTTGTCGGTCTGCACCTGGCCAGACGACGTGATGGTCATGTCGCCGCTCGTATTCCGCGCAATACGAGAGCGGTAGCCATAGGACCAGCCCTTGTCCTCGCGCAGATTCATGTTCAGGCGCGACTCGAAGCTGCTTCCCAGCACCCAGTTCATTATCGACATCTCTGTCCAGCTATTGGCGTCGTAGGGTGCTATCGCATGGCCCGCAATAATCGTGCTCGATTCGGCACCAGGATAATCGACAAGCACAACGCGCGCTTTCGATTCGGCCGCATCGCCAACCGCTTTGCGAACACCTTTGCCTGTGACGTTCCATCGACCGAATGCTTTGTTTACCGCCTGTTCCGCTTCCTTCATGCCGGTGTCGCCGATCATATAGACGGTCATTCTGTCGGGCGTGATTTCTGCTTCGTGAAAAGTTTCGAGCTTTGTGCGATTGACCTGATCGAGTAACTGCGGCGTCCATACCGCGCCCATAGGCGTATCCGCGCCGTAAACGGCCCGGTCAAACAAGCTGCTTGCGGCCCTGGAAGGCGCTTTTTCGAGGTTCGCGAGATAAGCAGCGACGCGCGCTTTGTACTTCGTTAGCTCCTCATCCGGAAAGGTCGGGTTCTGCAGCATGTCGGCCGCAAGCGTGAGTGACGAACCAAGGTGCATCGGCAGAATGCGGTAGTCCAGCGAACTGCGTTCCGTTCCCGCACCGAATTGCCCTGACATTCCAATCTTGTCTTTGGCGGCGGCGAGTTCGTTCGCATCGTACTTCTTCGTGCCCTTGTCCATTAAACCAAACACGAAGGCCGGAATTCCTGGCGCGTCGGGCGGCGCCGCGATGATTCCCGTGTCGATCTGTATTGAAACATCGATCAGGGGTATGCTGCCGCGCGCAGCTACAACGAGAGTCATGCCGTTCTCGAGCGTCTTTGTTTCGATGTCGGGGAAGTTGATCGTCGAGTTCGCGGTTACCGCCGGAATGGACGACCGATCAACCTCGTCGCCAGCACCCGAATACTCGGGAAACGGCTCAACCGTAAGCTGGTAGTAGCCGCGCGTCAGCCACCGCCCGGCAATTTGACGAAGCTCCTCAATGTTTGCGGCGTTCAACCACTCGAGTTCCCGGTTAATAAAAAGAGGATCGTCCGAGTACAGGAAACCCTCAGCCAGCATGCGGCCAATCGAGGCGCCGGTTTCGAGGGCGCCAAGCATGTACATGTTCACGCCGAGCTTGGCGTTCTCGAGAATTTGGGCATCCGGTCCGGTGACCAGGTACTCGGCGATGGTTTGGTCAACGACGGCGACAACTTGCTCGGGGCTTACACCCGGGCGCAGATCGATGGTCAGTGTATATTCGCCGCTCATGACACGACCGTACGCGCTGCCTGTGACGCGTGTCGCCAGTTGCAGTTCGTCAACCAGCCTCTTTCGCAGCGGAGAGTTTTTGTTGCCTGCCAGAGAGTCGTTAACCAGGTACATCAGAGACGTATCTTTGTCGTTCAAGCCCGGCAACGCCCAGACGCGTGTGATCTTCGTCTGGCCGACGCGGTCATACATGACCTCTTCGCGGTTTTCGTTGAGTTCGGGAACCCATTTCCTGGGGTACGACAATGGAACGCCAGCCGGTGCCCCGCTGAAATAGTGCTCAACCCTGGATTTCGCGTCTTCGAGGGTCACATCGCCGGCAAGCACCAGCACGACGTTGGACGCGCCGTAGTATTTGTTGAACCACTCGTGCACATCGTCCAATGAAGCTGCGTCGAGGTCGTCCATCGAACCTATGATTGAATGCCGATAGGGATGACCGACCGGATACAAACCCGCGCGAACTTTGTTGCCTACCTGCGCATAAGGTCGAGTCTCACCCTGCCGCTTTTCGTTTTGCACCACGCCGCGTTGCTCGTCGAGAGCATCCTGGGTCACGGCGCCAAGCAAGTGCGACATGCGGTCACTTTCCATCCACAATGCCATGTCCAGTGCGCCCGATGGAACGGTGGCGTAGTAGTTGGTCCGATCTTCCGACGTGGTGCCGTTCATACCCGTGGCACCGGCGTCTGTAAAAGGCGAGAAATACTCGCCCTCACGGTTCTCTGTCCCCTGGAACATCAGGTGTTCGAACAGATGAGCAAAACCCGTCTTACCGTCGGGCTCGTCTTTGGAACCGACGGCATACCACATACCGACGAAAACCGTCGGTGTCGAGTGATCGGAATGCACGAGAACGGTCAAGCCGTTATCGAGCGTGAACGTCTCGTAAGGAATATCGACCTGCGTCGAAATGGCGTCTTTGGCGGTGGCATAAGGCGCCAGGGCGGACAGCAACATCAACCCGAACAGGATTCGTAACGTGCGGTGGGCGAATTTCAATGGACGACTCTCTTTTATCAAACGGACGGGCTCGGCTCGAGCTCTGCGATTACGGTTTCGATAGCTTACTCGAAAAACAGTTCAACCGATTTAGCAGGTTCGAATTCTAAACCGATCAGGCGGTGCCTTGGAATCGGGACGCGTTATTCAAGCAGCGCCGCGGCCGCTGGCGCCATTTTCGCGTTGCTATGATCGGCATCATTGACAATCAGCAATTTCCAGTTGAATGCGACGCCTTGTTCCTCGGCCTTCGCTTTTGCGACGCGGTGCATCGTCAGCCCCCTCGCAAGACGATTCGGGCCCTGCCGTTCGGCCTCGGGGGTTTTGCGCAATTTGTCGGCGTTCACGTCCGTGTCGTCGCGGCCCTGCAGCAAGACCAGTTCTTTGGCCAGGATATCCGCTAAAGCCGCTTCCGTGATACCCGAATTCAGCAGCCCGTACGGATACTCAATAGTAAAGTCCGGCATCGTGTACCAGCCGGCGTTCGCGGCGATAAACTGATTCGCTCTCGCCCCAGGAACGTAGTACATGAAGCGGTGCACAAACTGCGAACCGGCCGAGTGGCCGTAGAGAACATAGTTTTCTTGTTCGCCAACCACTCTTCGTACAGCTTCATCAAATAGCGGTTCGATAGCGGCAAAGGTCCATTCGTCTTTCGGGCGTTTTTCACCCGTGTCCGGGTCGAACACGTGGCCCAGGTTGTACTGTGCGGAGCCGGGAAATCGGCGCTCGGAGAAATACGGGACAACAACTATAAACCCCTGCGCCTCGGCCAGCGCTTTCCAGTCATCGTAGTAACGCGGCGCATCGCGGCTGGCGCCGTGCATGACAATCACGATCGGCGTCGACGCGTTGTGCATTACGGGAACGTATGTGCGCACCGGCACGGGTGGTCCTGCCCAGCCAGAGAATGTCCACACTGCTTCCCGATTGGCGTAGTTCTGCACCGCTTTCCACGCAACCCGCTGCAGGTAGGTGGCCGTTTCTTCACCGAGTCCGGCGTCGTACTCGAGTCCTTCGGGTGACTGATTGTAGAGTGCGGCAAAAAACGTGCATGCGGCGAGGTAACTGCCAGCCCGCGACGGATGACGCTTATCGTCGATGCGAACCGGAATGTCCGGCCGCTCGGCGGTCACCGCCGCGAACGCGAGTCCAACCGGTACGACCTGTGCGCTCAGTTCGCGACCAATATCGGTATACGCCTCGTCAAGCTGCGCCGTCATTTCAGGTTTGTCCGTGTAGGCCCAGGTCATGAAAAACACGGGGCGCGTGCCGCGCTTGCGAGCGATGCGGGCAAACTTGCGAGCAGCTTTTTGGAAGGGTTCGGCGGTGTCTTCGCTGATAGGGCCCAGGCTGTGTCCCTGCATGACCACTACATCCCAGTCCTCCGCCGACAACACATGCTCGAAACCACCCGCGTGCTCGGGCAGGTGCCCGCCTGATATCGTCATGATGCGTGAGCGGGAATTCTCGGGCGTGAACAACCCCGAAGCCCAGGTGAGTTTGCGGAAGTGTTTGTGAAGACTGTTGTTGTAGTAAGTGAAGCTGTTGCCGACGAACAGGACTTTTGCCGGAGGCGCTTTGGTTGCGGCGCCGGGCTGCGCGCAGGCCGCTATAGGCACCAGAACGAGCACAAATATCAAGCTTCGTACGCTAATCATCTTGAGACACTCTTTTTTCCGCATCTCTACTTTGCCAAAAAAAGGGGGCCGAGGCCCCCTTTTCCATCAACATTCCATCCACGACACCCAATCAGAATTCCAATCGCAGATCGAGGTAGTAGTTGACGCCGAGGTCACGGTGCATGTCCGAGAAATAGCTAAACCGTACGTCCGCAAGCGGCGCACGTTCGTCGGTGATGTTGTTGACGCCAAAACGAACCCTCAAGTCCTCTGCGTCCATCAAACTGAATCGATAATCGACCGATGCGTTATAGGTCGTCATCGACGGTATGACATAGTCGATCCCGTCCGGCGTACCATCATCAATGTTGAGCGAGGTTTGGACAAAATCGCCGAGTTTGAGGCCGGTTACCGCGGCGCCCCACGCGTCGTAGTTCCAACCCACGCGGAGCGTGTGCTTGGATTCTGCGTTACCATTTTGTCTGACCAGGTCGTCGAAGCCAACAACCGGAACGTCGGATGGCAATGTCCCGTTTTGCTGTGCTTCAATCAGCACTGCAGCATCCCCGCCGGCTACCTGCGTGTATTTATCCAGAAACGCGCCAACGTAACGTAAGTCGAAGTTACCGATTGCGGTGTCCAGGTTGTAATAGATGCCAACGTCGTAGCCGCGCATTGTTCGCGTATCCAGATTTGCGTACACATCGTCAATCTGTGCGACAGCGCCGACCGGGCAGATCCCGGCGTCCAGGTAAACCTGCGCCTCTACGGCACTCAATGAGGACGCGTCTTCCCGGACGACCGCGGAATTACCCTGCGGCGTCGCACAGTTGGCCGTACCTTGCTCCAGCAGGAACAACAGGTCGAGCGCGGTGTGGTTTTCCTCGCCAAACAGGCCGATCGTGTTGTCCTTTTCGATTTCCCAGAAATCGAGCGTAATCGTCAGGTTCTCGATCGGGTCGATAACGATGCCGAACGACGTATTCGTTGACTCTTCGGGCACCAGATTCTGGCTGCCGGCCGCCAGGCGCTGCATGCTGTAACGGCAATCGAGTTCGACTTCGTCAGGATCGGCGAAGAAACATACAAAATCATCCCTGGTGTTCGACCGCGCCACGTCGCCCTCGTTGACCGTCACGAGATTTGGCACCCTGAATGCCTCCGACCACGACGCCCGCAGCAGCACCTGTTCAATAGGCCGCCAGCCTACCGCGAGCCTTGGGACTGTCGTATTACCGATGTCGGAGAAGTCCTCATAGCGTAATGCCGCTTGCACATCGACGCTTTCGAGCAATGGAATTTGCAGCTCAGTGAATAAAGACGTCACGTCGCGGCTGCCGCGACTGTCGGAACTCGGACTCGAGTTCATGACGTCCGATACGAAGGGGTAGGTGTTGCCGCTGTTGTCAACGAAAGTTATGGTGCCATCGAGGCGTGGATCGCGATCGTCGACGAATGACTCTTCGCGAAACTCGATGCCGGCCAGAAGGCCGACCGGTCCGGCAGGCATTTCGAACAAATCGTTTCTCGACAGCTTGAAGTCGATCAGTGTCAACTCCGTCTCGTTCTCCCTTCTTACGTCGATGAGGGCTTGCTCAATATTGGTATCGACGCGTCCCGAGAATGCGTTGTAGGCCGAAGGTGTCGGATCGTTTAACGCCGCCTGCATCGCCGTGTTCGAGATCCGGTTGTGGGTGATATCTTCCTTCTCGGCTTTTGACCAGATAAACGCGGTGTCCCAGTCCCAGTCTCCCCAGGCTCCCCTGAATCCCTGCAGGAATCGATAGGTTTCACCGTCGTTATCGACGATTCTTGGCGCCTCCGTCCAGCGCCGGTTATCGATCTGCAGGGCATAGCCCTCGTCCGGAATGCTGCCTGCGCCTACAACGCTGTCCGGCAGCCGATTTGGGGAACCCACGGGCCCGAACGGGTTGTAGTAGTTGTCAGCCGCTATCTCGTACCTTGCAACGGCACCAAGCTTGGTCGATGCGTGCCGAATCGTGTTGGTATTGGATATGTACGCGGAAAATTCAGTGTAACTTTCAACGCCGTTGTCAAACTCGTGATTCAGGTACGCATACAGGTTCGTACGATCCAATTCGCCAAACAGATCCCTGTTCTCATTAAGGTTGTGGCGAAATATTCCCGCACCGTCGACAGCGCCACAGGTACCGAAGCCCAAGTCCCATTCGCAATTTTCGTGGCCGGATGGAAAAGTCTCGAATTCACCTGAACCGTCCGTAATACCGGAAACACTGCCGCCGATGATGTCGTATTGGCCATACTCCGAATTGACGCTGTTGTTCCTGAATCGCGTATCGCCTTCCCATGGTGATCCGGCAGGAACAAGCCGTCGAAAGTCGGCGTCGGCCCACCTGGCTTCATCCTGGGAGTTGACGCGGTCACGCCGGTAATGATCAACAAATACGCCGAGATTTGTCTGGCCGCCGTTGAAGTTCTTGCCCCATTCGACCGAGAAGCGAACGTCATCGCGCGGCACGTGATCGTAGTTGCTGAAACGCGTTCGAACGTTAAAGCCTTCGAAATCCGTCTTCAATACGTAATTGACCACGCCGGCAACCGCATCGGCGCCATAAATGGCCGACGCGCCATCTCTAAGCACTTCGACCCTCTCCAGACCGAATACGGGCAAGCTTTGCGCGTTAACCGTATTCACCGGAATGAAGCTTCCGCCTACCGCTTCGGTCTGATAGGCAGCCGCATTGACCAGCCTTCTGCCATTCAATAATACGAGTGTATTGCCGGTGCCCAGGTTGCGGAGGTTATAGGCGCCGATATCGCCACGCGCGGAATTCACACCACCGCTAATATTCTCCGCCTCGCTAAAGAAGTTCTGTCCTTGCTCCGCCATGAACTCGATGAGTTCGTCGCCCGATTCGATTCCGAGCGCCTCAATGTCGCTGGCGTCAATAACCGACACCGGCAGCGCATCGGAAATTTTTGCGCCTCTGATCTGCGAGCCGGTGACCGTAATCTCTTCTATGTTCTCATCAGAGTCGTCCTGAGCGCTTGCGGCACCCGTGCCCAGCGCCAGGATGATTGAACTTGCTGCGAACAGCACGGACTGGCCGCTCACATAACGTGATAGCGATTGAAACATCACTTCCCCCTTACCCTTAGGATTCGGCTAAAGCCGATTGTTCGGCCAAACTACCAATGCGCCGGAATCCTCGCCAATAACAACGTTTCCGGCCCGCATAACCGGTGGCTATGACCTTTATAATGGACTCAGTCTAACAGATACATTGCGCTGCGCTGCGGCGCTAAGGTTGCGTCTGTAACTGTACGTGCGTGGCGTAGTCCGGGCCTCGATTTCGGTCGCCTTCACTCATCCACGGCGTCTGCCATTCCACCCAGGCCAGGTCATCAAATGAGACTGTCGCGCCACTGTGTCCCGTAGAGATATCTTCAATCTCAATGAGCAATCGCACCGAGCGAGTCTTGATTCTCGGATGGTTAAAGTCGAACGAGAAATCGCGCCAGTTTGCCGACGACTGCTCGGTCACGGCGATTTCAGTGATGGGCCCGTTAGCCAGCGCGTCCTCAAGCGTATCTGTCTCTCGACGACGTTGCAGCAGAAAACCAATCCTGACGTCGCCATCGACCTTAATGCGGCCACTAACCGTAGCCGGATTAGACGGTGTGAACACGCGCTCGAATACTTTCATGCCGGTACGAACCGTTTCGCCGCGAGCCGGAATACGAACTTCCAAGTGGTTGTTGTTTCCAGTCTTAAGCGATGCATTCCTGCCCTCGATCCAGGTCCTGTCATGTGCGCCGTACAAACGCGCGTACTCAAAATCGCCGCGTCTCAAGAGATCTATACCCAAACGATGCAGCCGCTCACCCGAATCGACAGACAGCGGAGTTAAAGGCGACGCACCCAGGGTTCTGATATGCACAGGCACGCCGCTCACCGATTCCGGAATGACGACACGACTGATGACTTCTTGCGTGCCGTCGCACGATTCCACAACCACATGAAAACCACTGGCACGCATGCAAACGCTGGTACCGGATAGTCGCGCGAGCCGCGTCAGCACAGCGTGTCGAAACAGCCCGGTGGCGGGCGTTGGCACGTAGCCATTGATGTGCAAAGGCACGGCCTCGGCGCGATGCAAGCTCTCGCCATCCATCCACACGTAGAGCAGCATGCCGAGTTGCGTTGTGTAGTGGTACTGGTCGAACAGGAAATTGCCGAGCGAGTACGCGATCAGGCGATCGTCGACGATTTCGAAGCCCTGCAACACATGCGCGTGGTGGCCGATCGCGATATCCGCGCCCTCAACGACCGCCTGGCGCAGCATGGTCCGTTCTGTCAGCGCCGGTGTTGCCGCGTACTCGAGGCCTGAATGCAATTGCAGCACTGCGACGGAATCCCCCGGCAATTCGCCAAGCGCCGCAGCGATTACTGTTTCGCTGGCAAGCGTAGCACCACCCTTCGATTGCTCCGCAACCTGGCTTGGTTCGAACGTGCCGCGCCAGCCTACGTAACTAAGAAACGAGTGCTGCTGCCCTTCGATGTCGACGCCCGCCGGTTTGCGCGCCTCCGATTCATTGAAGCCCGCCCCGGAATAGTCGAGATTTGTGTCGCCGAGCGCATCGAAGGTCGATTTCAAGCCTTGGTCCCGGTAATCGAACATGTGATTGTTGCCGAGCGCGACGTAATCGAATCCTGCCCATTCCAGAAGGCTCGCCAGCTCAACCGGTGAGTAGAACGTTACCGACTTCGGCACCCGGTTTTTGAGCTCGGTTGCCGATAGTTGTGTTTCGAGGTTCACCGACGCGTAGTCCGCCAGCTCGATGTAGGGCCGAACGTGCTGCAGCAGTTTTCGGCCATCTTCAACGATGCTCTCTCGCCTGACGAGAATGGGCTCTCCGTCGCGTGGCTCGAAATAACGCCGACTGAGCATGGAGTCGCCCGCGAACACCATCAACACACGGCCCGGCTTCTTTTGCACAAGCTCGACCGTCGGCATAATCGCCGCGCGCCCCCGGATAAAGTCAGACCGATGCAGGGCGTGCGCGAATGAGTAATAACCCGGCGCCGAAATCTTCAGCAGGACAGTCGTTGGTGTGTCGAAGGACAGCGCGAACTCGCCATCTGGACTGACCTCGAGCGACTCGCCTCGCACCTGCAACGTGACGCCGTCGATTGCCTGGCCCGCCTCGTCGACGACACGCCCTTCGACCAGCACAGGTTCCGCTGTCACCTGGCGTGGGAGCGCTGGCACGCCGAGCACCAGCAATAGCGAAACGATCTTGAATAGGCTCATCGGAGAATCATGCCATTAGCCCCCAACCGCCAGAATTCTTTTCTTATTTCGACACATAACCTTTGGTTATACTACACTCGAAACAGGGGTCTGACATGCGTTTGCGACAAATCGAAGTCTTTCATGCAGTGTACTCAACGGGGTCGATGACCAGCGCAGCCGCGATGTTGAACGTGTCGCAACCTTCTGTCTCCAAGGTCCTGGCGCACGCCGAGCAACAACTTGGCTACCTGTTGTTTGACCGTGTCAAAGGCAAACTCGTACCGACACCTGAAGCACATCGGCTGTTCGCGCATGTATCCGCCGTCTATCGTGACGTCGAACGCCTGCGACACGTCGCCGAGAACCTGCGGTCGGGAGATTCCGGTCGCATTCGCATTGCCGTTACGCCGGCGTTCGGACTCGAAGTTTTACCGCGGGCCGTCGCCACTTTCCGCGACAAGCACGGCGACACCGTGTTCGAGATAGAGACGCTGCATCTTGATCAGATGAACGAGGCGTTGCTCGAATCACGCATGGAGATAGGTATCGCATTCGATCCGGGCAAAACGCCCGGTATCAATGAGCAATTTCTGGCCACGAGCCGCTTCGTTGTACTTGCGTCGCCTTCCGTCGATTTCGGTGACCGGAAAACACTGCAGGCAACGGACCTGTGTGGGCACCCTTTCATAGGTCTCAACAGTCGCGGGCCGTTGGGACGGTCTCTGTCGAACTACCTCGTAGCAGTGGAGCCACACCTGGACGTCGTGACCTGGTTGGAAACCTATCACGTCGCAAAAGAACTGGTCGCGCGAGGCGTCGGAGTAACGATTACAGACGAAATCACTGCCAAGTCGGGCGATACCAGCCGCGTTCAAATCCTGCCGCTGAATCCGGAGCTTCGTTTTGACATCAAGGTATTGAGCCTTGCCGCGGTACCCTTGTCGATTGCCACTCAAAACTTCATCAAGCACCTCGGCAACACCATTAACGAATTCCTCGACGACTGACGGGCCCCATAGACCATAGTTATGACGCGCTGAAGAATGGTCATTTGAGGACCGGGTGACGTGCTCAGTAACATTAGTCGCCTGTCCAACGAAGGAATGTGCATGCACGTTGTCGTCATCGGCGCAGGGGTCATCGGCGTAACGACCGCCTACTACCTGTCTCAACACGGGTGCCAGGTGACAGTGGTCGATCGTAGTAAGGACGTCGCGAACGGCGCGAGCTATGCCAACGCCGGACAACTCTCCTACAGCTTTACAGACGCCCTCGCGAAACCCGACTTTGTGAGCAAGATTCCTGCGTTGCTTGCCGGACGGGACCGTGGCTACCGTATGCGACTTGCGCCTGACCTTATCCCGTGGGGACTGCGTTTTCTTTCCCAGTGCACGACTCGGCGCGCCGCAGAAAATACGGTTGCTGTCTTAAAGACCGCCCTGCGATCCGAAAGCCTCATGCAAGAGTTGCGCGAAGAACTGCCTTTCAATTTTTATCACCGGTCGGCCGGCAAGCTCGTGCTACTTGGCAACGAAAAAGAACTTCGCGCGGCACAAACCAACGTAGACCTGAAACGACGCCATGGATGCGAAACGGAGATTCTGGACCCGCGCGCCGCTATTATCATCGAGCCTGCCCTTGCCAGAGTCACCGATTTCTTTGCGGGCGCCGTGTATTCGAAGAGAGACTCGGTTGCTGACGCACAATTATTTACGTTGGGACTGAAAGAGATCCTCGAGCAATCCGGGCTCGTGACATTCCGACTCGGTTCACAGGTATCACGGCTCTTGAAAGATGGCCGCAAGTTAAGATCGGTTCAGTTGCAGGACGGGGAGCTAACGGCGGACGCGGTCGTCGTTTGTGCGGGTGCCTGGAGCGACGGTTTGTTGCGGCCTTTGGGCATCAAGCCGTATATCTACCCGGTGCGGGGCTACAGCGTGACTTTACCAGCGGGTTCCGCGGCGCCGTCCGCGAGTATTACGGTCTCAGGCAGGAAGATCGTATTCAGTCGCCTGAACGGTCGTATGCGTATTGCGGGATTTGCCGACTTCGCAGGATTTCGGACCGATGCCGATGCCGACCGCATCAACGCACTTGAAAATATCGCTCGTGAATACGCGCCGCTCGCCGCCGACTACGATGCCGATGAGCGAACAGAGTGGGGCGGCTTCCGACCGATGACCCCCAACGGCCGACCACTTGTTGGCCCATCAGGTATAGACGGACTGTATCTGAACACTGGTCATGGCATGCTCGGCTGGACCCTGGCGTGTGCCTCTGGTCATGACATTGCTCGAAATGTCACAGCGACTCTTGATTAGAGGAAAACCAACGATGCGCGAATTCGTCGTATTCATCATCACGGCACTGTCGCTCAGCGCCTGTGTAACGCCGACGCCGGTATTCGAGGCCGGCACGCCGTGCGAAGCGGAGTCGTTCACGGTCATTGATGGTTACGGTGGGGCGCGACGCGGGCGCTGCGAAGTCCTGGCATCCAACCACGTACAGGTCTCGATACTTCCGGAAGACGACGGCTACATCAATCCCAGTCCGTGGTATTCGTTCAAACTGGTTCCCGGCGATGCGGCGACAGCCGTCGTATCGTTACAGTACATCGGCGGACATCACCGATACGTGCCCAAGATCAGCTCCGACGGTCTCAACTGGTCCCCGATCAGCGAGAATAGCATCCAGGTCTCAGACGACCGCACAATCGCGAGGATTGAAATACCGCTCGGACAAAAAGCCGTCTGGATATCGGCACAGGAACTCGTCACCCCTGCGATTTATGCGGCATGGAATGCCAGGGTAGCAAGGGAGACCGGCGCTGAACTTCGCTTACTGGGTCACTCCGTCGCCAATCAACCCATCCAATACCTGGTGAGCAACCCGGAATCGAAGAACGTGTTGTTCATAGTAGGGCGGCAACACCCTCCCGAGGTTTCGGGTGCCTTCGCTTTCTTCGCTTTCACGGAAACGCTGCTGGCGGAGACTGAGCTCGCAAAGCGTTTTCGTGACAACTTCCAGATCGTAGCCATTCCTCTGATGAACCCGGATGGCGTGCTTGGCGGAAACTGGCGGCACAATCTTGGCAGCACCGACCTGAACCGGGACTGGGGTTTTTTCAAACAACCGGAGACCCGTCTTGTCGGCGAGCTACTGGACTCGCTCGATGCCGACGCAAACAAGGTCAGGGTGTTTCTCGATTTCCACTCGACCAATCGCAATCTGTTTTACACCCAGGACGAAACCGTCCCTACAGATCCGCCTGCGTTTTTTGACGCCTGGTTTGCCGCGACTACACCGCGGCTCACGAACTACCCGTTCTCGAATGAGGCGCGTGATGTTGAGAAGCAAGGAGTCGGAAAGAACTACATGTATCGTCGCTACGGTATTCCGTCTGCGACCTATGAGGTGGGCGATGAGACAGACAGGAACGCAACGCGCGCCGCTGCCCGGGTATTCGCCGAAGAGCTGATGAAGCTAATGCTCGAAACGCTCGCGGATGCGCAATGATGCGATATAATCGCCCGCCACTACCGGACGCATCGTTCGGCCAAACCAGATAACCACGCTCCGGAGTAATAACTTGAGTCGGGATCAGCAATTTTTTGACATGTACTCCCTCGTCATCGGCGTACTCGCGGCAATCGCGCTTGCGATCCTCGTGTTGGCCATGAAAATGACGGACCTTACACAGGGCGTTTATACACGCGATGTCGCCGAATATCAGGCCGCTGTCGCAGAGCGCATTCGCCCGGTTGGACAAGTCTACCTGCCTGGCGAGGAAGCGCAGGCCATGGCACCAACGATAGAGACGGCCGCCGAACCTGAGCCAGTGGCGGCTGCCTTGTCCGGCCCGCAGGTATACAACTCGGCCTGTCTCGCTTGTCACGGCACGGGTGTCGGTGGCGCGCCCGTTCTCGGTGACACGGCACAATGGGAAGCGCGCATCGCGCAAGGCCCTGCAGTTCTGAAGCAACACGCGATTGATGGCTTTACGGGCTCCACAGGCTTCATGCCGGCCAAAGGTGGCCGCACAGACCTCTCCGATGACGAGATTGCGGGCGCCGTTGATTACATGGTCGGTCAACTACAGTAAAGATCTCGTCAGGGCCGCCGGCAGATTAGATTCCCTATAAAGTCGTACCCTGCATCGTCAAATTACTTTACATGAGCCTGATTTGAGGCCATCATTATCGAGACAACGTTGTCTCGATAAACATCCAAGGACCTCGAACCACCGTGCAATCGCAAGCCCTGACAGGCGCTCGGGTTTTTACCGGGGCTGAGTTTCTCGATCACCATGCCGTTGTGCTGGCTAACGGGCGGATCGACCGTGTCTGTGCCACAGACGAAATCGATCGCGATATTCCACAGTTGCCGCTGGCCGGCGGCGCCCTCGCCCCCGGGTTTGTCGACCTGCAGGTGAACGGTGGCGGTGGCGTATTGTTCAACAACTCGCCCACCGTGAAGAGCCTTGAAACGATTTTGGGCGGCCATCGTCAAGGCGGCACGACTGCCCTTTTGCCAACACTCATCACTGATACACCGGACGTGCAACGGCAGGGACTGGAAGCAGTGCAACACGCCATTCAACAAGGTCTGGACAGTGTGCTGGGTGTGCACTTCGAAGGCCCGCTCCTCGACAAGGACCGTCGCGGCGTACATCGCGAAGATTACGTCCGGGCGTTGGATGAAGAGGACATCAGCTGGCTGAAATCGGCTGCAACCAACTGCCGTATCATGCTGACGCTCGCCCCGGAACACGCCGCACCAGGTCAGATTCGTGCGCTAAGCGACGCCGGCATCGTGGTTTGCGGTGGTCACAGTGCCGCCGGGTACCAGGAAACGAAAGATGCTATCGCCGAGGGACTGCGTGGCTTCACTCACCTGTTCAACGCCATGAGCCCACTAGGCAGTCGCGAGCCCGGTGTCGTCGGCGCCGCGTTGTCCGATCCCGACAGTTGGTGCGGAATTATCGTGGACGGTCACCATGTTCACCCGGCGACGGTGTCCGTGGCATTGCGCGCGAAGCCCAAAGGTAAGCTATATCTGGTAACAGACTCGATGGCAACGGTCGGCTCCGCGACGAAGTCCTTTGATCTCTATGGCGAAACCATACAGGAAACCGGTGGTCGTCTCGTTAACCACGAAGGGCGCCTGGCCGGCAGTGCGATCTCGATGATCGACGCCGTTCGCACGACACACCAGGCCGTGGGCGTCGCACTCGAAGAGTGCCTTCGCATGGCATCGCTCTATCCCGCTCAGTTCATTGGCGAATCGGAACGCCGAGGTCGCATCGCGGCTGGTTTTCGTGCTGACCTTGTTCACTTCAGCAAGAGTTTCGATGTATTAAACACCTGGATTGCCGGCGACCGGCAATCGCACAACGCATAATCGGGCAATCATGAAAGTCGTCATCCTTGAAAACGAAAATCAGGTCGCGAGTTACGGCGCAAATATCATAAAGCAGCAACTCGGTGACAAACCGAAATCGGTGCTCGGCCTTGCGACCGGATCAACACCGCTGACGCTCTATCAACTACTGATCGAACAATGCGCGCATGGTGAGTTGTCGTTTCGCGGTGTGACAACGTTCAATCTTGACGAATATCTTGGGCTATCCGGCGATCACCCGCAGAGTTATCGCTTCTTCATGGCTCAAAACCTGTTTGACCACATCGATATCGATCCTGCAAACACGTTCGTCCCGGATGGCGCCGCGGCGAATCCGCAGGCTGCGGCGCAAGACTATGAAAGCAAGATCGTCGCAGCCGGTGGAATGGATATGCAATTGCTCGGAATCGGCTACAACGGGCACATCGGTTTCAATGAGCCTTCCTCCAGCCTGGGCTCGAGAACCCGTGTCAAAACGCTCACTTCGCGCACGATTGCCGACAATGCTCGCTTCTTTCAAGACGGCGAATACCAACCGCACCTGTCTATTACCATGGGGATCGGCACAATTCTGGACGCGAGGAACATTGTTCTGTTGGCAACGGGTCAATCAAAGGCCACCGCGGTAAGAAACACGGTCGAAGGTCCGGTCAGCGCAAGCTGCCCGGCATCGGCGCTGCAACTGCATCAGTCCACGACATTGGTTGTTGACGAAGCCGCCGCCTCAGCCCTCGAAGACCCGGAATTTTTCAAACATATTGAGCGGGAAAATCAACTGCTGCTCGCGCGCAGCGATTCTTGAGCAGTAACTCCTCTGTGCTGATTAGATTTTGATAACGATGCGGTGGCGGTAGAGGTACCAGGCAACCAGCCAGAATAGCAGCACGTGCAATAACGCGAATACCAGTGATGCGTTGACGGCACCGAAAGGCCCTTGAAGCTCCAGGAAAAACCAGTCGTATGCACTGATACTGGTCCCCGCCGCATCAGGGAACGTAATTAGCACAGCCGTCGTGCGAGTCAAAAGCCACGACAACGCGTAGACAACAATCGGGATGTAGCCGTAGATCTGCAACGACCTTGCGAACCACGTCATTGCGCGCCTGTCCACAAGCCAGATCAAGCTGACGAGCAGCAACAACGAAATACCGGAGCTATACAGAACGTAGCTACTGGTCCACAACGATTTGTTGATCGGGATGAGCGTATTCCAGAGCAACGAAATGACGAGCATGCTCGCTCCGCCGATCAGTAACCTGCGGTTGGCGCTGGATTGACTCGATTCTCGTATCAGCCTGGCCGCTTCGAAACCGACCACAACATTGACTGCCGCGGGCAACGTACTCAACAGTCCCTCCGGATCGAACGCAATTCCCTTGCCTTGCCACAAGTGCGAAGCACCAAGTACGGCAACATCGAATCGGCGCACTATATTGTGCTCCAGGCCGAATGGATCGGCACCGCCAAACAGCACCAGTAATGACCAGTACCCCAGCAGCAGTGCCACGCAGGCGGCGAATCGTTGCGAATAACTCAGGCCGAGGACCAAGTATGCGGCCAGCGCGTACGCGAGCGCAATTCGTTGCAGCACGCCCATTATCCGCAAGCCGCCAATGTCATTCCAATAACCGAACCAGTTCAGAAACAAGCCCAGCGCGAACAGAATCACAGCACGCCGTGCGATCGTAATACTCAGCGTGCGACTCAACTCGTAACCGTGTTTGCTGAACGAAAATGCCATCGCCGCACCAACGATAAACAGGAAGAACGGGAAAATCAGATCCGTCGGTGTACTGCCGTGCCAGTCGGCGTGCGCCAGTGGCCAATATATGTGTACCCAGGAACCTGGGGTATTGACAAGGATCATCCCGGCTATCGCAATGCCCCGAAAAACGTCGAGTGCGAGAAATCGCGGTGGTGACGTATTGACCCCGATATTCAGAAAGGCCTGTGCTGTCGATCAACCTGGTTCATACCTCGAACCATAAACACCAGCGAGACAACTCCGAAAACCAGCAGTCCGACCCCAGCCCGATACTCCAGGCGAAGCATGTAACCAGTCCCAAACATCGCAGCGTATATCGCGATTGTTCCTAGCAACCAATAGAACACGGATCTGGCTAGGCTCCGTTCGGAGATGAAGCCTTTGTTGTGACCTTTCCAGAACCCCATGGGATTCACCTTCTCGGCGAACTTGCGAAGCTGATCTTCATCGACCGGTTTCGTTAACCGGGTCACAAGCAACGCAACAGAGCCCGAAATCAGGGATATCCAACAAATCACATGTATCGCATGCGATGCCATTGACCCGGGGAATATAGACATCTGCCCTTCCGGAAAACCTGACACCCGGCCAAAAAGGAAATTGACCAATGCCAACGAAAAGCCAACGAGCATGCCGGAAATCTCTGTCCACGCATTGGCGCGCCACCACAGCCAGCGGAGCAAATGGGGCAGACCCAGACCCGCCATCAGTCCGGCCCATAGTTCCCACATCGCGCCGATGTTGTCGATAAAGGTCGAGATATAGATACTGAGTAGCGCAATCACGCCTGTCGCGACGCGACTAACCCGGGTCAACGATTTGTCGCTCGCCTGCGGATTGATAAATCGGTAGTAGAAATCGTTCGCGACGTAGGAAGCGCCCCAGTTTATGTGCGTCGATATCGTGGACATGAACGCGGCCATCAATGAGGCCAGTGCCAGACCGATCAGGCCGGCCGGTAATACGTCACGTACGAGCGCCGGATAGCCTCGTTCACGATCCTCGCGGAATACCTGCACGCTGTCGCCGCCAGCCGCAAGATCAACTCCCGAGTCACTATCGACTTCCGTCAGGTAAAGCAGTGAATAGCCTTTGATCGGACAGTCATAGCGGTTATCCATGCACTGTTTCATTTCTACAGTGCAGGCCGCCGGGGTATGCAGACACTCTGTAAAATCTTCAGCCAGGTTGTTGACGTCGGCACGTGGGTATAAAACCAATGCGGCGACACCGGCGATGACCCAGGGCCATGACCGCAGCATGAAATTGGCAACCGAATACCACAGCGCCCCCTTCTCTGCCTCGCCACCGTCCCGGGCGGTATAAAGCCGCTGTGCGATGTACCCGGATCCATCCACATTGCCATTGGTCCACCACAAAAATCCCAGGGTCAACACAAAAGCGGAAAACGGAATTCCCAGCGACCCGACTCCACCCAATTCGAAAGATGGAACGAAGGACGCTACCTGATCGTGGTTCAGGAACACTTCGCCGGTTGTGCTAACCGCCTCGCCACCCCTCGGGTACAGGTCCGCCAACTGCGCCCACATCGCTTCCAGGCCACCGATATGTTGCACCGCAAACCAGCTCAGCACGATGGACATTCCCATTGCCAGCGCGAATTGCACCAGGTCAGTAATGATCACGGCGCGAAGTCCACCAAGCGCTGAGTAGCCGAGCGTAACCAGCATGAGCACCCAGATCGTGATGGTGTTATCCAGGCTGTGGAATATTAGAAATGAAGGGTAGATTGCTTCAATCGCCCCGTAGATTGCCGGACCAAACAGTGCTCGCCAATCCATAAACGGCTCGGAGATCTTCGCCATGCCGGCAAATACCCAGCCGAGAATAATGAAGTTGACGAAGACACAATTTATGAATGCCTTGACCGCCCGCAGCCCCGCGGCTGCAGGCCCGCCGTAGCGTAGTTCGGCGATTTCGGCGTCGGTGACTACGCCTGAATTGCGCCACTTGCGCGCAAAGAACACCGTCATCGCCACGCTGCTGATCGCGCTGCCCCACCAAAACCAGTTGCCGGCAATACCGTATTGGGCTACCCAACCGGTAATGGCCAGCGGTGTGTCGGAGGCAAACGTCGTCGCGACAATTGAGGTGCCGAGGAAATACCAGCGCATCTTGCGGCCAGCGACGAAGAAACCTTCGACGCCCCCTTCACCCGCCTCATCTTTGACGAGATAACCGACCGCCAGGGAAAACAGCAGTAGCGATCCGACAATCGCCCAGTCCAACCCGGTGAGTACGGTATTTGCTTCCACGTCAGCCTACCCAACCTGCAATCGTGCAACGTCTGTTGACCCGTTTGCTGCCTTTTGGCGCTCCCGGTGCACGAACAGAATGGCACCGACGTCAGGCTGGTGCACAGGTGGCGACAAGCCCTCAACGACGCTCGCATCCATCCAGGGCAAGAGCCTGTCACGCAGTCCTCCAAGCAAAGACATTCTCGGTGGTTTGTGCAGCCAAAGTTTCTTCGCTACTTTGCTCAGGTATTCGGCACCGCTCTCGACGATGCTCGTCGCTACCGTATCGCGAGCCTCGGCGGCGTCGAATACTGCCGGTGCCAATTCCGCAAATCGCCTGGACCCACCGCCTGCCATTTTCTCGACAATCGTCACACCGTTCGCGCCAAGTTGACTGTTGATCAACGCGGTGAGCGAAGTTGCCGGCCCGAGATCGTCCGCCGCGAGCAGCACTGCTTTGATCGCTTCGAGCCCGATCCAGGCACCGCTTCCCTTGTCGCCAAACGGGAATCCGTGGGCACCGCAGGTCAGGCTCTCGCCATCCACGGTTGAGTAACCACAGGATCCGGTACCAGCGACGATAACGGCTCCGTCATTGCCGTCGTGGGCGGCGATGCAGGCAATCTCCAGGTCGGTCGTCAGGAACATTTCGCGAAACGGATGCTGCCATTCGCAAACGACATCGTAGAATGTCGGCAGGTTGACGCCGGCCAGACCAATACCAGCGCTGACTTTCGCGACGTCACTGTCGCCAAGGCCGACCTTCGAAATGGCCTCTGCCGTTGCGGTCTCAATCGATACAATCGCCCTATCGATACTCTGAAACGGATTCGCCGGCCCACCCATGCCGTAGCTGAGTACCTTGCCTTCCCGTGTACATAGGGTGGCCCGGCATTTGCTTCCGCCGCCATCCACTCCCAGGTAATAGCCATCACCGCTCAATTCACTGCGCCCCATAAATGCCAATGAGGGACATTCTACAAGACAACGTTGTCTCAGTCCACTTTTTTGACAATCACGCTAGTGTTTTCAATCAGATAGGTGCCTACGTAGATTCAGGCCAGGAATCACTGTAGACGCGCTTCAGGCGCTCGCGGTGCGACGGAAATTCGCTCGCTGTAGCCGCGCAATAGGCACGAACCCGGTCTACGGGCGCTGCCTGCAACCCGGCAGCGGGCTCGTTTAAGCGGTCCGGGAAACGGCCCATTCCGGCCAGGATGCAGTACCAGTTTGGCCGCAGATAGATTAGCGATTGTCCGTGCTCAGTCAGTGTTGCCTCGAAGTCCAGGCCCCGATCCCACGACTCCAGAATTGCCACCAGATGCTCCGGCAGATTTCGGTTGTCGCGGTTTGAGATCCAGTAGTCGGAATCTGTGCGCGTATTCAGCTTGTAATGCGCAACAATGTAATCGCGTACGCCGTCGAACGCGTAGTTGATCTTATCGTTGCATGCTTTTCGACTTGCGCTCATACCATCGTCACTCTCATACATCTGAATGAAGTGCTGCACCGTGAACTGCACCAGCATTAAAGCAGTTGCTTCCAGGGGCTCGATAAATCCCTGCGACAATCCGACGGCCAGGCAGTTCTTGCTCCAGTGATTTTTCACGCGGCCGACGCGCATGCTCAGATGGCGCGCGTCCATATTCGCTGCGTCCTCGCCCAGGTGCGCGCGAAGTTCCTGCTCGGCGTCGTCGGCGGACAGGAAGCTGGATGAATAAACGTAGCCATTTCCGAATCGCGTGCTCAGAGGAATCTTCCAGGCCCACCCACTACTCAGCGCCGTAGATGTCGTATGTGAGGGTATCGCGCCCGAATTGTCCAACGGAGTAGGAATCGCGACAGCCCTGTCGTTGAACAAACCGTCTGCATAGGAGTGAAACTCCTCGTTCAATGACTTGTTGATCAGCAGACCGGCGAAGCCGGAGCAATCAATGAACAGGTCTGCGGCTAATAGACCTTGGTCCCTGGTCTGCAAACTCTCTATATTGCCGGCAGAGTCGATCTGCACATCGTCGACATTGTCGATAATGTGCTCAATGCCAAGACCGACCGCTCGCCGTTTCAGATACTGGCCGAGCTCGCCGGCATCGAAGTGATACGCGTAATCAGGTTCGAACGGCATTGGCTCGACCGGGACCGGGGCCCGGCAGTCGCGAGCGAGTTGAGCGGCCACGAAAAAATCGTCCGGATGTGCTTCAACGTTGGTGCCGCGCCGACGTAATCCGCAATTGTGGAAAAATGCGTCGCCTGTTTTCAGGTCCAGCTGCGAAAAGAACGGGTGAAAGTACGTATCAGGTCTGCTGGTCGTCGACCAATGTGGAAAACTGATGCCACATTTGTATGTCGCCTTGCAATGCGGCATCCACTCGCTTTCGCTAATGCCCAGCAAACGGAAGAAGTCTTTCATGTAAGGCGTTGAGCCTTCACCGACACCGACGATGGGAATTTCGCTTGATTCGATCAGTGTAATCTGCGATCCGCGCTGCCCCCAGGCGTGATGCAACAAACTCGCTGCCATCCAGCCGGCGGTCCCACCACCGACGATTACGATCCGTTGGGGAGCAATTGCTTTTGATGTCATAGTGCCACCCGACCAACCGCCTGCGAATTATCCGAACATGACACTAGCGGCGGGGGCTAGTGGAGTCACGAACGACCAGCTCGGGAACGAATCCAACGGATTCTATTTTCTCGACCACGTCGCTCTTGTTGCGGCGCTCATTCCTGATTTTTGTAATCAACAATTCGGTCGCACGCTCTCCAATTGTCTCGTTCGGCTGTCTGGCCGTTGTCAGTTTCGGCCACGTCTGGCGCGAAAATGGGCTGTCTTCGAAGCCCGCGATCGACAGTTCCCCGGGAACGTCAATGCCACTCATTCTCGCCGCAAACAAAACGCCGGCGGCAATTTCGTCGTTGCAAGCAAATACGGCGGTCGGCTTCGTTTTCAGATCCAGCATGGTCTGTGTGCGCTCAACGCCCGACTCAAACGAGTAGTGACCCTCCAGTATCAACGAATCATCAATCGGAATATTGCTTCGCGTTAACGTTTCTTTATAGCCCTCGAGCCGCTCACCGGTCGACAGGTGTTCCTGATCGCCGCCGAGAAAAGCGATTTTCCTGTGCCCAAGCCCGATCAAGTGGTCAACAATGTTGCGCGCCGCGGTTCGATCATCGATAAAAACGCAAGGCCCCAGGTCGTCGGGCTCCTCGGTGCCGGAAATGACGCGGACAAACGGTACATTGGCGCCAAGCAGACACGCCACGACGTCCGGCATTTCAGACAATGGCGGTGTTAGAACAAGGCCACCAACCCCACTGCGCCGGACAGTTTGCAATAGTTCTTCGCAGATCCCATCGGCGCGGGAGTCCCCGGGATGCACAACAAGCTCATAGGACTGCCGGTGGCATTCCCGCACGATTCCTTTCTGAAGTTCAATAACGTAGTTGCTGTTCGGATTGTCGTAAATAAATGCGACTGATGCCGGCGCACCACGTAATCCCCTTGCCGAAAGATTGGGTTGGTAGTCCAGGGCTTTGATTGCCTCGTGGACTTTCTTCTGCAGATCCGCACCGACGGTTGGTTCTTTATTAATGACCCGCGATACCGTTTTGAAAGACACACCTGCCAGATCGGCAACATCCTTGATAGTGACTTTCATGCGATTCGCAATTCGTTGCCCGCATAGAGCTTACTCAAATAATCGCCATGCGGGTGGAACTCCGCCGCCTTATTCGAGCATGCCTTGTCCAGCCACTTGATATATTCTCGTGGCGACCCCCTTGGTTTCTTCGTGCTTGCCGGATAACGACCCATGCCGGCTAACATGCAATACCAGGACGTTTTTTTATAGACCTGATGCTGCTGTTGCCGGGCCATCACCTCATCGAAACTTGCGCCCGAGTCCCACGCGGTCAATATTTCGCTAACATTATCGGTCATACACAGCCTTTCGCGATTGTCACGCCAATAATCAGTATCGTCGCGCGTGTTCAGAATGTAGTGCAATTGAAGATAGTCCCGAATGCCGTCAATAAGACGATTCACGTCTGAATTGAACGTATCCCTGTTCTCGGCGGTGAACTCGGCACCTTCAAACTGCGCAATGAAACTCTCCGCAGAAAACTGAATGACGTGCAGCATAGCGGCTTCAAGCGGTTCCAGGAAACCCTGCGACAAGCCTATAGCCACGCAGTTATTGCGCCAGTGTCGATTGATGCGGCCTGGCTTCCAATGTAAATGCAAGGCATCACCACTATCGCCATCTGTACCAAGGCAATCTCGAATTTCTGTTTCTGCGTCGTCCTCAGAAGTATAATCGGAAGCATAGACGTAGCCGTTACCCATGCGGCTCATCAACGGTATGCGCCAGACCCAGCCGTAGCCCAGCGCCCGGGATACCGTCTCCGATGGAACGTTCTCGGTGTCCTTCAACGGTGTCGGAAGTGCTACAGCGCTGTCGTTCGGTAGGTATTTCCTGTAACAGATCAGCGGCTCTTCGAGCACATTTTGAATCAGTAAGCCACGAAGACCCGAACAGTCGACAAAATAGTCAGCAGAAATACTTCCATGTTGCTCGGTACTGACGAGTGCAATATCGCCGTTCTCTTTGCGCTCGACACTTATTATTGTGTCCTCCACGTGGCGGACTCCACGCTGCGTGCCCTTTTCTCTGAGAAACTGCCCTAGCAGGGCCGCATCAAAATGGTAGCCATAGTCATGATTGAATGGCAGCGGTTCTTTCGGAATCGGGGAGCGCATCTGCTGCGCCAACTTGGACGTGACGAAGTAATCGTCGGGGTGCGCCGGTACATCATGCTTTTGTCGTCTATAGTTGCAGTTATCGAAGAACTTTAATGCCAGCTCGGAATCCAGCTCCGAATAGAACGGATGAAAATAGGTCTCGAAACCGGCTTTGGTGGACCACTGGGGAAAACTGATGCCGCACTTGAACGTGGCATTACAGGCGGGCATCCACTCTCGCTCGGGAATATCCAACCTGCGAAATGCGTCTCGAATGAACGGTGTGGTACCCTCACCAACGCCTACCGTTCCGATCGAAGCAGATTCGACCACGACTATGTCAATATCTCTGTCGTGCCATGCCCGCTGCATGAGATTCGCGGTCAGCCAGCCAGCGGTACCTCCACCGACGATTAAAATCGTCATGGTTTGGCTGTCGCCGGCTTTTATTCTTGCGTTAGTCATACGTGAATGAAAATCATACTAGTGTACGATGATTTCGTCGATATACAGTGGCGCGACAACATGATTTGCAGTTTCGGCGGAATACGTTTTCGCGTTGTTGGCGACCATAACCCTCACGTAGCGCGTCATCGCTGTTTCGAATGCGAGGGTGACGTCGCGCATGGAAACGTCAATATCTTTTTCGCCGAAACGTACCGCCGAGCGCCAATTCTCCCCGTCCGTTGACACGAAAATTTCGATATCCGTCGGTGGGTGTAGCCGCCTGTGCTTCGCCGCAGCAAATCCGATCGTTACCTCGCTAATTTCGGTTTCCACCGACATATCGATTGTGGCGTTCATTTTGCCGCGGGAAAAACCAGCCCATTCATCGTGACGAAATATTTGATCTGTACGAATAATGCCGTCGACGAGCAGGTTTTGTCGTGTCTTCCCCCAGCTCGCGTCGGGGTCAGACTCAAACGTGATCTCGCGACCGAGGGCCTTGTGCGGGTGAAAGCCTAGGCGCGTATCGCCGTAGAATTTACCGTTCTCGCGATCTTGAGCTGCCGCCCGAACTGTCGTCGTTTCCTCGAGTACGATGGGTGCGGTGTACAACGCTGATTTGGCGTCTGGTTTCGACCCATCAAGCGTGTACCGAATGACATGATCGATGCCGTCGGCTTCGAGCTCAACTTGTAGCGCGCGGTGATCTGGAAGGCGAGCCGCGCTGGCGCGTACTGAATAAACACTTCGTGATGCATTGACGCCCATGCGATCCAGCCGGGTATAGAAATGCCGCAGGCGCCCGACAAAATCCTCCCATGAGCGCTTGTCTTCGGGACTCCAGAGCACCTCGGCCAACGCACTCATTCGCGGCACCGTCATGTAGTCCCTGTGATCGTCGGAGCGAACATACTCGGACCAAAGGTTTCCCTGTCCTCCTAATATTTTATTGGCGACGGGCAATGCCAGCCCGTCAGGCTCGAGCGTGAAGTCGTAAACGTCGCGCAGCGTTGACAGACCGTGGATCGCCATCGGTTCAGTCACTGACTTTGACTGGTAGAAGTCGAAGTAAGCCTGCGTCGGCGTCACGATGACATCGTGGCCTCGCTTGAGCGACGCGCTCACTTTGTCGGCGCCGCGCCAGGCCATTATCGTTGCGCTGGGAATAGCATCGCCTTCGAGTATGTCATCCCAACCAATAACTTTCCTGTCGAATTCCGCGACAATGGTCTCGAGCCTGCGCACGAAGTAGCCCTGCAACTGCTTGTGGTCAGCCAGCCCGTTCGCCTGCATCAGATTCTTGCAGGACTTGCAGTTCTCCCAATGAGTGGTTATGACTTCATCGCCACCAATATGTATGTAGGGCCCTGAGAAGAGTGCGGCGACTTCGCCGATAACGTCTGCCAGGAAGTCGAACGTATGTTCACTCGGGCACAAAACGTTCGGAAAGATTCCGAAACTTGTCTGCACCTGGTAGTCCTTTTCAACACAAGCCAGTTCCGGGTAGGCAGCAAGCAGGGCCGACGCATGTCCCGGGAGGTCTATTTCGGGAATGACTGTTACGAAACGCTTTGCCGCGTACTCGACAACATCACGAATGTCGTCCTGTGTGTAATAGCCGCCGTGCGGTTTGCCATCCATTTCTATGCCATACCCAAGAGCATGGCCAACAACCGTTTCATTACGCCAGCCGCCAATTTCCGTCAGTCGGGGGTATTTCTTGATCTCAATTCGCCATCCCTGGTCATCGGTCAGGTGCCAATGAAAGACGTTCATTTTGTGCAGCGCAATAAGGTCAATGTAGCGTTTGACCGATTCAACAGAAAAAAAATGGCGGCTGACATCTAGGTGCATGCCGCGATAGGTGTATCGCGGGCTGTCCTTAATACGTGCAGCCGGGATGGGCCATGATGGCTTACGTACCGGCGCGCTACTTTCGATGTCTGCAGACAACAACTGACGAAGAGTTTGAGCCCCGTAGAACACACCAGCCGGATCGCTGCCTGTAACCTGAATCTGTTCGGCGGTGACTGTTAGCTCGTAGCCTTCTGCTGGAATCCGGTCGGTGTCCAGCAGGACGAAATTTATCGCTGCGGCCTGAGGCGTATTTGCAGGCGACACGCGAGGCGAATATCCGGTCGCGACTGAAACGAATTTGGCAAACCCGAACGCCACATCGCGCAGGGCGTCATCGCTGACTGTCAATTGTGAATCAGGCTCAAGCCGAAAGTAACCTTGCCCCGGTTCGAGGTCACGGGGCGCCGGAATGATGCTGTAAGTCTGCCGATCCGGATAATGCATCGGGGAGTTGCTCATGATGGCGTCTTTTGGGCCACAGGATACCAGTGTCCAGCAGATAATCGCGGTGACCGCAGCTCTTCCCAGGGGACGCCGACGCATCTTGGCCCCCCAAGTCGTCACGACACGGGTGCCTCTTCTTCCTCGCCGACGCGAGCCCATGGCATCAGGGCCATTGATGCGGCCAGCTCGAACCAGTCGGCTTCACCGTAGAGGTGAGCCGACTGGTCGTTGGCCAAACTGTCGAACTTATTGGAAACTATAGTTGGCGCCGATGTAGAAACGCCTGCCATTGTAGATTTGTGTGCTTGTAAATTGTTGGTTCGCTGCCGACCGGTAAAAATCATCGATAGTCTCACCGGTCAGGTTCAATGCTTCTACGCGCAGAGTCAAACTATCGCTCACGTTATAGGAGACCTGTCCATCGAGCGTCTTTTGCTCGTCGCCCCAAGCTTCACCAGATTCGTTGGTCGCTTTGAAGAACTCGTCACGATAGCTGTAATTAAGGCGAGCACTGTAAACATCGTTTTCATAGTAACCAGTAAGGTTGAAAGAATTCTCCGAAGTGAACGGGAACTGCACGAATCGCTCTGTCAGCGTTGCCTCACCATCTACCAGGGCCGCCTCAATTACCGGCGACGCGTTGATGTTGGTGTAAGTGTAATTCGCGACCACACCAAAGTTGTTGGCAAAGTTATGCTGAAATGACAACTCTATGCCTTCGAGATCCGCCGACGGTCCATTTTCGGGACGCGACAGACGAGCAATAAACTGACCGTTGATCGTGGCGGCGCTCACCGTATCAAAGATAAAGTCCTTTATGTTCTTCGCAAACACGGTACCGCTGAGCATAGACCCTTCCTGGAAATACCATTCCAGTCCCAGTTCATACTGATTTGCGATGAGCGGCTTCAGCTCCGGATTTCCCGACGTGCCGGAGCTCGTCTCTGGCGTGAGATTTACCGCCGAGGTTAGCTGAAATGGTGCCGGCCGCGAGATTGCTTTGCCAGCGGCGAAGCGCAGCAGAAGATCATCAGTCATATCCATGGCGATATTGATGCTTGGCAGAAACTCATTGTACTCGCCGGATCGGCTGGTTGGTGTCAGTACTGGCGCGGCCAGATCAAATGCGTTCGAAGTAGTATCGGTCTCCACGTAACGGACGCCTACATTGCCCCGGACGGAGTCGCTCTCAAATACTGCCATTCCATACAGGGCGGTTATGTCCTCTTCAATACTGAATGATGCGGCGGAGTCAAATACTCCGCGATTGACACAAATTGCACCCGGCGCAGCCGTCGAGCAATCCGCCGCACTAACAAATGCGTTGCGCATTGCGGCATGATCGACGTCGAAGGTTGTGACCGAGCCAAAACTTGTCTCATCGTGATCGACGGTATACACGCCGGACGCGTATTGTCCGGCGGTACCAAGACTTTGAGCCGGGTCACCGATGACCGCGTTGGCGAGACGATCAGCGGTCCGGTTCTGAGTGAACTCGCGGTTTCGCAATTTGGCCCCGAATTTCACCTGGCTGACGATTCCGAGGTCCAAATCCAGGCTTAAATCAGCCTGCAGATAGTCCTCTGTATCCTTGAGGCTATTGCGCTGGTCAAATGCTCCGGTTAGCAGCATCTCGTCACCCGGATTCTGGACCCATGGGCTACGTTCGTAGCTGATGGATGGCGCCGAGCCGCCAGGATTGGTGAAATCGAAATCTACACGCGGATCCGCAGAGAAAGCGAAGAACTCAAAGAACTCATCGCGATTCACGCCTTCGCCCGTTGTCGTACCGATTTGGCCATGCAATGACCAGGTGTCGCCATGATAGGTACCTTCCAGATCGACTATATCGGTCTCCATTGATGAACCGTCACGGTAGATATTGTCGAACGCTACGTGGTTCGCCCAAATAGCCGGATCGCCGCCGTTCACCGCGAGACTTGTGACTGCGCCACTGTCGACCGTGCCGGTCGAGACATTGGTGGCCGCAAACAGGCCGCGAAACGGAATGCCGATGAAATTCTGGTTCTGGTTATCGGCTTTCATTTCCGAGAAGAAGTAGTGAAAGCCTCCGGAGAATTTGTCGTTTGGTTCCCATTGAGCATTAATATCTATTCCAGTGCGTTCCCTGTCCTGTTGAAACAGCGCCGAACCGACACCCCATGGAAGCACACCGGGCTCCGATGCGCCTGTCGGAGCAGAGAATGCGGGTGCGAGCCGGCTATCGAAAGGACCGAAGAAACCAAAAGTTTCAGTAGCTTCACGCCGCACTGTCCGGTTTTGCAAAGAGAGGCCCACAAGAATGCCAAAGTCCTCGGCGTCGTTTTTCCAGCTGTAAAGTAATGAGGCGGAAGGGTCCCAATCTTCACTCAGGTCACCGTATTGCGCATCGAACGAGGCTTCGAACGTGTTCGATGGTATGTCCATAGGTTTGCGGGTTCGCAGGTTTACCGTGCCGCCGAGTCCGCCTTCATCAATATCAGCCTGGGCGGATTTATAGACTTCCAGCCCGGCAACCATTTCTGACGCCAGCATCTCGTAGTTGAAATTACGCTCGGCCTCAGAGAGGACGAACCACTGGGCAGTACCAACCGCCTGTCCATTCACCTGGGTAATATTGAATCCCGGTGCGAGGCCGCGAATCGTCACTCCCTGACCTTCACCGAAATCCCTAGATATGGTCACACCTGGAATTCGTGACAAGGACTCACCGACATTCTTATCGGGAAACTTTCCGATGCCTTCCGCTGAGATGGCATCCACAACGGCGTTCGAATTTCGCTTCGTATCAAGCGCGTTGGACAAACTGCTTCGAATGCCGACCGTTACGATTTCTTCGATCACCTCATCTTGAGCGTAGGTAACTGCTGGTGCCGCACATATTGCGAGAATACCGACTGAGCTACAGGCGACTGTTTTACCGAAACCGGTTTGAATGGCCGCTTTTACGCCCTTGGCTACGGAATTGGACATGCTGTTTCCCCCATGGATTGCTTGATAAGTGTTGCCCTCGTGCGCTGCTGGCGAACACTCAGAGACAACGTTGTCTGGGGATACTAGACCATTGGGACAACGTTGTCAACATTTTTGGCCGATACCGTATTGAACGATATCTATTTGATTTATAACACGATTTTTTGTCTGCCGGCAGCGCTGACCAAACAGCGATGTGCGTTCGTTGTCGTCATTCATGATCGCTCAAACCCCGCAACCACAATATCAGGGCCGCCGGTCCAGACATCGAAGTGACAGCGCCTCCGCAACATGCGGGGGCGTTATCTTTTCTGCAGCGGAAAGATCTGCAATCGTTCGCGAGACCCGAAGCACGCGCTGGTGCGCGCGCGCCGAGAGATTGAACTGCTCGGCCGCATCCTCCAATAGCGACCAGCACTGATCATCAACGTCACAATCGACAGCAAGCTGTTCGCCTGCGAGCCGCGCGTTGCTGGTTCCGGAACGCTTCATCTGAACGCACCAGGCGTTTTTTACGCGTGCCGCAACCTTGGCGCTGGTTTCCCCGTGTGCGTTCCCGGACCTCAGAACGCTGGTCAGCGGACGCATCACCTCAACGTGCAAATCGATGCGATCAAGCAACGGTCCCGAGATCTTGCTCCTGTAGTTCGCCACTCGATCGCCACTGCATCGGCAATCCGCATGGTCGTCACCGAGATAACCGCACGGGCAGGGGTTCATCGCCGCAATGAGCTGGAATTTCGCCGGATAGTCCGCGTGTCGCCCGGCGCGCGATATCGTAATGACGCCTGTTTCCATCGGCTCGCGCAATACCTCCAGGACGTTGCGATTGAATTCGGGAAGCTCGTCGAGGAATAGCACGCCATTATGCGCTCTCGATACTTCGCCGGGACGCGGACCCGGTCCGCCACCCACCAGCGCCGCTGCCGACGCCGTATGGTGCGGCGCTCGAAACGGCCGGCGGCGCCAAGCTGCCAGTGAAAGCGGATTGCCAAGCACTGAATCAATCGCCGCTGTCTCGAGCGCCTCGGACTCGCTCATGGACGGGAGAATTCCGGGCAGTCGACGCGCGAGCATGCTCTTGCCGGTCCCCGGGGGACCAACAAATAGCAGGTTGTGGCCGCCAGCCGCGGTAATCTCCAACGCACGCTTGGCGCGACGCTGACCTTTGACATCAATCAGGTCGTTACGCCATGACTTGCTTGTGTCTGGCAATGCCCGTTGCAGTCGTGCAATCGGTAGGCGTCCGCCGAGATGTGCCGTGACCTCAAGCAAGGAAGCGGCCGGATAGACTTCCGCGCCAGTTAACGCTGCCTCTGCCCGATTGTCTTTTGGTATGACTGCAGCGCGGCCTGACTCTTGCGCTTTCAGGACGGCTGGAACATTGCGGGTACCGCTCGCAATTCGCCGCTCAACGCGAGCTCGCCATAAAACTCGAAATCGGAAAGGATCGTTTTTGGAAACTGATTACGCGCCGCCAGAATGCCAAGCGCAATCGCAAGATCGTAGCGCCCGCCGGTCTTGCGCATGTCAGCAGGACCGAGGCTTATCGTTATGCGTTGCTGCGGAAATTCGAAACCGGAACTTAGAAGCGCTCCACGGACCCGGTCCTTACTTTCACGCACGGCCGTTTCCGCCATGCCGACAATCGTAAACGCCGGTAGTCCGCCCGACAGAAACACTTCAATCGTTACCGGCGGTGCTCCAGTACCGTACTGGGCACGGCAATACAGAATGGCGAGACTCATTTGTTCGGCCCTCCGTGGCCGCGATTGCAAACCGAACGCTCTGTCTACTCGCGCTTCTTTTCAAACTCCTCAAGTCTCGCTTCGAGCGCTTCCAGTTTGGCTCGCGTTCTCGCAAGTACGGCCTCCTGTACTTCAAACTCGTCTCGTGTCACAAGATCGAGTTTGCTCAATGACGCCCGCAACACCGACCGGAAATTGTTTTCCAGATCCTCGCGCATAGAGCGCAAGCCCTCAGGTACAGACTCGGCCAGTTTCTTCGCCAGGTTTTCGATGGATTCATCACTCATAGCGGTGTGATACCTGACAACAGGGCAAAACACCAGAATCATTCATCAGCGAACCGTGGAGATTTCCTCCTTTACTCCCCAAAACAGGGCGTACCCCCAAAAACAGTGCCCCAAATTGATGCAACGACAAGGTCGTTAGAATTGGAAATTATTGATTATTAATCAGTTTTTCAAGTTGGCACACTAACTGCTTTATTTAGAGGGCGAACACGGCCTGCAAGGCCACAACCTAAATCGGGAGCAATTAGGAAATGAACATTCAAAAAACCGCGTTCGTCGCGATCACATTATCCACACTATTAGTAGGTAGCCTGGCGCAAGCCGGATGGTCGGCTAACCTTGGCTTTGCCAGTGACTACTACTACCGCGGTATTTTCCAGGCCAGTTCGTCACCCAGTGGCGGCATTGACTACGAACAAGGCGGCTTCTATGCGGGCGCCTGGGCCGCTGATGTCAAAGACGGCCTCGAGGTAGACGGTTACTTTGGCTATGGCGGCGAAGTCGGCGATCTGGGCTACAGCGTTGGCTACACCGGTTACTTCTACACCGGCGACTTCGACGACACCTACCAGGAGATCAACCTGGGGGGCAGCTACAGTTTTCTAACACTCGATGTCGCCATCGGCCAGTACGACAATTTCGGCAGCCCCAAAGCGGACTATGGCTACTACGCGTTGACCTTTGAGAAGGAAGGTTTTTACGGCAAGTACGCCGGCTTCTCCCAGGACTTCGAAGGTGAATACTTTGAGGCAGGCTACGGCACGACCGTCGCTGGCCTCGATCTCGGCGTGATTTTGCTCTTCAACGACAAGGACCTGAGCGGAACCGGCAGCAGCGACGAGTCTTTGATCTTCACCATCGGCAAGACCTTCGATCTGCAGTAATCGCTCGCAGGGCGGTCGTCCGACCGCCCTGTTTTTCAAAGGGGACACACATGAAAATGATCACAGCGATCATCAAGCCATTCAAACTGGATGACGTTCGGCAAGCCGTTGCCGACATCGGTATCCAGGGCATCACAGTCACAGAGGTCAAAGGATTCGGCCGGCAACGTGGTCACACCGAACTCTATCGAGGCGCTGAATACGTCGTCGACTTTTTGCCCAAAGCAAAAATCGAACTCGCTGTTGATGACGCGGTGACCGAACAGGTCGTCGAAGCAATCGCCAACACGGCACGCACCGGCAAAATCGGCGACGGAAAGATCTTCGTCTCCGAACTTGTTCAGGCCATTCGCATTCGTACCGGTGAAACCGGTAGCGAAGCCGTTTAAGAATCCTGGGAGGACTTTCTCGTGGAAGAAACAACTCAGATCGCGGCGCAGGTCACTGAACTTGCGTACGCGCTCGACACCTTTTACTTTCTCGTCATGGGCGCGCTTGTCATGTGGATGGCAGCGGGTTTCACGATGCTCGAGGCCGGCCTTGTTCGCGCCAAGAATACGGCCGAGATTCTGACCAAGAACGTTGGTCTGTATTCGATCGCCTGCATCATGTACATGTTGTGCGGTTACGGAATCATGTATCCGGACGATGCTGCCAACGCCTTCTTCCAGTTGGGTGACGGCCTGTTGACGGCTGACGACAACTCGGCAGAAGCCGTCCTCGCGAGCGGCGGCGATACCTACTACTCGAACCTGTCGGACTTTTTCTTTCAGGTTGTCTTTGTCGCAACTGCAATGTCGATTGTTTCGGGCGCCGTCGCCGAGCGTATGAAGCTCTGGTCGTTTTTCGCATTCGCGGTCGTCCTGACCGGGTTCATCTATCCCATGCAGGGCTTCTGGAAATGGGGTGGCGGTTTTCTTGAGCAAGCCGGTTTCCTCGATTTCGCCGGTTCCGGCGTGGTTCACCTGTGTGGCGCAGCGGCGGCACTCGCTGGTGTCCTGTTGCTCGGCGCACGCAAGGGCAAATACGGCATGGGTGGTCAGATCAATGCGATACCGGGCAGTAACCTGCCACTCGCGACGCTCGGCACGTTGATCCTGTGGCTTGGCTGGTTCGGCTTTAACGGTGGTTCGGAACTGAAGGTATCGGATGTCGGCGAGGCCAATGCCGTTGCACAGGTCTTCGTGAACACCAATATGGCGGCGGCCGGCGGCCTGGTTTTCGCGCTGTCGCTGTCTCGGTTCTGGTTTGGCAAAGCCGACCTGACAATGGCACTCAACGGCGCGCTCGCCGGCCTGGTGGCGATCACAGCTGAACCGCTTACACCAACGCCGATGGCGGCAACATTGATTGGCGCGGTCGGCGGTCTGCTGGTGGTGCTTTCCATCGTCACACTCGACAAGCTGAAGATCGATGATCCTGTCGGCGCCATTTCGGTACACGGTGCGGTTGGAATCTGGGGCCTGCTGGCAGTCTGCTTCACAAACCCCGACGCCAAGCTGACTGCACAGCTATTGGGGCTCATATCCATCTTCGCCTGGGTTTTCATTACCAGCCTCATCGTCTGGTTCTTGATCAGGCTGACCGTCGGTATTCGTGTCTCGGAAGAAGAAGAGTACGAAGGCGTCGATATCAGCGAATGTGGCCTCGAGGCTTACCCGGAGTTCACGTCGGCGGAGTAGTTCCCCCGGTGGCGTTACCTTTAGTTGTCATAACGAAATTCGGGTAGCGCCACCACCTTTACTCGTTCCTGCATTGAAATTCCCCATTGAAGCAACGAGTTAGCGGGCCGCGAGGCCCGCTTTCTTGTGCCCGCTCGAGCAACGCCCAAAGTCACAGTTTTTGTGTGATCGCGATCACGTCAGGACCGCTGCTATAATGGTCCAATACGTTATGGTTCAGTACCTTATATCGGGCGCACGCAGCCCAAGAAGGACTCAGATGAAAGGCAAACGGTTTTTGATGGGATTCGCTGTTCTGGCCATGACGGTCAGCACCGGCAGTATAGCTGACGAGATTTACAAGTGGACCGATGAACAGGGCAATGTCCACTACGAAGACCGCCCGACAGGGTCCGGATCGGAGGAGATCGTGTCGCTTACCTATCGCCGCACCAACGCCTCCGCTCTGCAGCAGCGCGTGCAAACGCACCTCGATTCCGAGGCGACCCGACAGGAAGCAAGAACCGCAGCCGCCGAAGAGGCAAAGTTGGCTGAAGCCGCTGCCGCTGAAGCCGCCGCGATGCAGAAGAAATGCGAATCCTACCGCGCACGCCTGCAGACGCTTATACAGTCACGTCGCGTTTATCGCCAGGATGACAACGGTGAGCGTGTTTACCTTGACGAGCAGGCAAGACAGACAGCGCGTCAGGGCGTCGAAGAACAAATCGCAGAGAACTGCTCCTCCTGATATTTCCTGAAAAGCGCGTCCCTGGAACAGGGCGTCGCCCGGCTGCTGGCGCTACAATGCCCGCCTACGTCGAAGGAGCGCCCGCTTGACCGCAGCACCCGAGCCTACTCGCGAAGACACGCAGGCCTATCTACCGGATTTCTGTGCTGCTGGCACCCTTTTTATTATTGTGCTCGTTGCTGAACTCGTTGCTATTGTTCTAACGCTCGCCGCGCATGAGCCGCAGGGCCGCTTTCTCATCGAGCTGTCCAAGACGTCGATATTTGTTCTATGGCTGGCGCTCCTGGGTGCCGCCACGATGTGTCTATTTCGCCACAGGTTGGAGAGCGCCGGCAAGACGCGCGCTTTTGTAATCAGTTTCATCCTGCTCGAAATAATGTGCCTCGTGCTGTCTGAAATCTCCTGGCAACTTACACGCATCTTCGGTGAGTCGACGATCATCGACGATTCGCATGGCACGTTCATTCTGCGGACCTTTGCAATCAGCTCCATCGTCATCGCGCTTGCGATGCGCTATTTGTATATCTCGAGTGAATGGCGCCGCAGCATTGTTGTCGAGGCGCAATCGCGTATAAGCGCATTGCAGGCACTCATTCGCCCGCATTTTCTTTTTAACAGCATGAATACGATCGCGTCGTTGACGCGAACGAACCCATCGCAAGCCGAAGAGGCGGTGGAGGACCTGTCGGATTTGCTGCGTGCCACGATGAGCAATCCGAAAGAGGGGTCACCACTGAAGCAAGAGTTGGAAATCGCAGCGATCTATCAGCGAATCGAGAAATTGCGCCTGGGCGACCGCTTAAGCGTCCGTTGGAACGTTGCTGAGCTTCCCATGCGTGCCCGCATCCCTCATCTGACTATCCAGCCCTTGCTCGAAAACGCAATTTATCATGGTATCGAACTGCTGCCTGACGGCGGCGAGGTTGTCGTCTCCGGCAAACGCGATGGCGATTCTCTCGAAATTGCGATTTCCAACCCGGTTGCGGAGGGCAAGGAGCGTGATAAACAGGGCAACAAGATGGCGATGTCGAACATTCGTCAACGCTTTGATCTCGCTTACGGCAGCCGTGGCTCTGTTGATATCGATGAAGGCGAGAATCGTTTCCGCGTGACGCTGCGATTCCCCCTCGATGAGGGCCGGGAGTGAGAGTATTAATCGTCGACGACGAGAAACCGGCGCGCGACCGTCTACGGCAGATACTGGACGATGAGGACAGCTACGATGTCGTCGCCGAAGCGGCGAATGGTCGTGAAGCCGTAGCGCTTGCAGTTGAGTACGAGCCCGATATCGTATTACTCGACATCCGCATGCCGGAACTCGATGGCATAGAGACGGCGCGCCACCTGAATGAGTTGGAAAGAACACCGGCCGTCGTTTTCACAACCGCCTATGACGAGTATGCAATTGACGCGTTCGAGGCCCGCGCCATCGGTTACGTTCTGAAGCCGGTACGGCGAGCTCGCCTGGCTGCGGCACTGGAGCAAGCCTCAAGACTCGCCGGCAGCACACTGCGAGACGTTGCGTCCCAAGCTAAATTGGACACGCAGCGGCGCCACGTGTGTGCGCGGGTACAGGGAGAACTCAAACTTATCCCGGTCACCGACGTGCAGTGTTTCGTCGCGGACCAGAAGTATGTGCGTGTTGATCACGACAACGGACAAGACCTTATAGACGACTCGCTCAAGTCCCTTGCCAGCGAGTTCAGCATGCTGTTTGTGCACATACATCGCGGCGCACTCGTTGCCGTTGACCGAATCAAACGAATTGAGAAATCCGCCGACGGGAAAAACCGCGTGGTGCTGCGCGACGGCTCGCATGTGGACGATAAAGAGCTGATAATCAGTCGCCGGCATGCTGCCGAAGTCCGTCGGCGTCTGAAAGAATCGTAAATTCTATGAATATCCGTATTGCAACGCGCAAGAGCGCTCTCGCGCTGTGGCAGGCCGAACATGTGGCCTCCGAGCTTCTCCGCCTGCCCGAGGTCACAGCCGTCGAACTTGTACCGATGTCCACCCGGGGTGACGAAATCCTCGATCGCAGCCTGCAGAAAATCGGCGGCAAAGGATTGTTCATCAAGGAACTCGAAGTCGCCATGCAGAATGACGACGCTGACATCGCGGTGCATTCCATGAAAGACGTGCCGGCCGAAATGCCCGACGGATTCTGCATCGCGGCGGTGCTAGAACGAGCAAACCATGCGGATGCGCTGGTCTCGCCGAACGGTCAGCAACTTCTGGACCTGCCGCAAGGGGCGCTTGTCGGCAGTTCCAGCTTGCGACGCCAGGCTCAGCTTCGAATGATGCGTCCCGATCTGAAAGTAGAACCTCTGCGTGGCAACGTTAATACGCGCCTCAAGAAACTCGAGAATGGCGAATACGACGCCATCATTCTCGCCGCCGCAGGCCTGGAGCGCCTCAAGCTTGCGGAACATATCAGTCAGCAGTTCCGGCCATCGGAAATGTTGCCAGCCGCCGCGCAAGGCGTTGTCGGCGTTGAGTGCCTGACGGACAGAACAGCATTACGCTCTACCTTGGGCAAGTTGAATCACGCAACAACCGTGCAAACAACGCTTGCCGAACGCGCAATTGCAAAAAAATTGCAGGCCAGCTGCCAGTCCCCCGTTGCCGCTTACGCGGTCATCGACGGCGAGCAATTTTGCGTGACGGCACTCGTCGCCCTCCCTGACGGCAGCAAGTCGATTCGGGACTGGGTGGCAGGGGCTCCCGAAGACGCCGAAAAACTTGGCGAAGAGCTCGCCGTTCGCCTGCTTGAGAGCGGTGCACAAGAGATTCTCGATGCGGCGGGTGCGCTGCATGGATGATGCGGCGCTGCAGGGAGTCGGTGTGTTGGTTACCCGCCCGCGGATCCAGGCCAGCGAGCTGGTATCGGCCATCGAGAGCGCCGGCGGTTCGGCATTCTGTTTTCCCGTCATTGACATCGTGCCGCGCGACGAAAATGTTGTCGACGCCCAAGCCGCTGAACTTGCCAAACCTGACATCGTCGTTTTCGTCAGTCGCAATGCGGTCGAGTATGGCCTCCGGTATACGGACAGCGGCAAGATTGCCGTGATTGGGCCAGCAACCGCCGCTGCGATTCAGGCGGCGGGACGAATTGTCGATATTCAGCCCGCGACCGGATTCGATAGCGAGCACCTTCTCGACGAACCTGCCTTCCGCGACGTTGACGGCAAACACGTGCGTATTATTCGCGGCAGCAAAGGACGCGAACTTCTGGCCGATGAACTTACAGCTCGCGGCGCCGTCGTCGATTACCTTTCTGTCTATGAACGCCGTCTGCCCGATGTGGCCGCACAAACCCTCGCAGATATCGAATCTCGCTGGCGGCAAGGCGATATCGCCGTTATTACGGTAATGAGCGTGCAATCATTGCAAAACCTGGTGGCACTATTGCCCGACTGGTGCGAAAGTCAGCTTGAATCCACACCGCTGGTGACGCCTGCCGGTCGTGTGTTAAAAGAAGTCCTGGACCGGTACCCCGCTTCGCGAGCCTTACTCGCGTCGGGACCTCAGGCCAGTGAGATGGTCGACGCCATCATCGCGCTCCATAAGACAGACCCCGGATTAGCACCATGAGCGATACAGACAAAGAACAGGACCTCGAGATCACCGAAGACGAGAGCGGTCCTGCCGAAGAGGAAGGCCGTTTGCCCGAGGAATCCCCGGAAGACGAAGCCCCGGCGGAGGAAGTCCTTGCAGAGGAAGCCTCGCCCGATGAACCCCTGGCAGACGAAAAGCCCGCCAAGCAACGCGGCAACGGTGTCGCCTGGCTGGCATTACTGCTTTCCCTGGTCGCCATCTCGGCGGTTGCTTACACAGTCTCTCGCGACTGGCTGGCAGCCAGGGAGAATAACGCGGACGATGCCCTCGCGAGCATCGACAGTCGTCTTTCGGCTGCACAAAAAAGTGTGTCTGCTCTCGATGCCCGGGTTGCCGAACTCGATGGTCAAAATGAGGGGTCATCTGCCGAAATCGAAGCCCTGCGACAGGAGCTCGACGAACGGGTTCGCTTGTTGAGTTCGCTTCCCGCACGAATGTCGACACTGGAGAGTTCGGTATCGTCGCTTGCCGGTATTTCCGAAGGGGCGCGCGATGCCTGGTTGATCGCGGAAGCCGAGTACTACATGCAAATCGCGAACGCGCAGCTTCAGCTTGCCAACAATCCACAGCTCGCGGCGTTGGCGCTCGGCATGGCTGATGAGCGTATTGTGCAGTTGGGTAATCCGTCGCTCACGGACGTGCGCCGCGCCATTGCCAATGAGCTGGCCGCGCTTGACGTCATGGAGAAACCGGACATTGCCGGAGCCACGCTGACACTCGCAAGCCTTGCCCGTGTCGTCGAGTCATTGCCGCTGGTCAATTCCGGCAAGGACGCTGCTGCAGACGAACAGGGCATCGATGAAGATCAGAGCGGCATGAACAGAGCCTGGTCTTCAATGAAGGGCGCAATGTCGGGCTTGGTCAAAGTGACGCCCCCGGATCAGGCAAAGCTGGCTTTGCTGACACCCGACGGCGAGTATTTCCTGCGCAATAACCTCGCGTTGCAGCTGCAGTCCGCACGCCTTGCTCTACTTCGCGGCGAACAAACGGTATTTGAACAAGCACTCGACGACATAAGCGCCTTGTTGTCGCAATATTTTGACGGCGAGAGCACCCAGGTTGCAGGCGCCCAGGAGACACTGGCAGAAATTCGCGGCAACGTCTTTACGACGTCGGTGCCCGATATATCAGAGTCACTTCGCCTGCTCCGGCAGTTCCGGACGCTGCGCGAGAATTCGCAGTGAAATTCGGCGTCATTGTCCTGATCGCTCTGTTCGTGAGCGCGTTCGCGGCACATTTCCTATTGGCAGATCCTGGCTACGTCATCATCAACTTCCGTGGCTACGTAGTCGAAATGTCAGTGCCGGTGCTCGTCGGGCTTGCCTTCTTGCTGTTATTTGCCGTCTGGTTAATTCGCAAGATTTTCGTTGCGCCGCGTCGCCTGGGCGAGGCGGCCGGACGTTATCGTTCTGCACGCTCCGGAAAGAAAATGACACGCGGCATGATTGCCGTTGCCGAAGGCAATTTCGCACGCGGTGAGAAAATGCTCGCCCGGGCAGCCAGCACCAGTGACTCACCTTTATTCAATTACTTGCAGGCTGCGCGAGCGGCGCATCTCCAGGGTCGCGACGATCGGCGTGACGAATGGCTGCGTCTCGCCTATCAGGAAACACCCGAAGCAGCTAATGCCGTGCTTCTGACCCAGGCCGAGTTTCAACTCGACCGCGGCCAGAACGAACAGGCATTAGCCACGCTGCGTCGCCTCGACGAAAACTCGAAAGACCACGCCCATGCCCTGTCACTCCTGGGCCGTCTCTACTTCAAACTTGAGGACTGGGACTCGCTGGCCGAGCTGCTACCGAGACTTAAGAAGAACACCCAATTGAAACCTGAAACGCTCGACGACTGGACAATTCGCGTTCGCAAAGAATCGCTGGACCGGGCGGCCGATAGCGACGCGGTCATGGAGGCCTGGAAGGAAATTTCGAAGGCGCATAAATCCAATACGCCGTTGCTCGAAGCCTATTACTCGGGCCTTATGCGGGCCGGGCAACATGATCGGGTCGAAAAAGAACTGGCCGCGTCGCTGAAGTCGAACTGGCGCGGTCCGCTGGTGCGCCTGTTCGGCCTGGTCGAGGCGACAGACACGACAAAACAGCTGAAGCGTGCCGAGACCTGGCTAAAGAAGCGTGGTGACGATCCGGACTTGTTGCTCGCCGCCGCCCGCCTGTGTCTCAAAAACGAATTGTGGGGCAAAGCCAGGAGCTACCTCGAAACCGTCATTAGCCTGCGCCCCACGCCCGAGGCGTATCAGGAGTACGGTGCATTGCTCAATCAAATGGGCGAGGCCGATGCGGCAGCTGGCGCTTATCGCGACGGTCTGGGAATGGTGACGCCCAAACCCTTAACGGCAATTCCGCACATGGAAGCCGAAAAGCGCTGACATGTTCGCACTCGTGACAGGCACCGGGTACACGGGTCGCCGTGTGCTGAACTTGCTGCCGTCCGACTCGGCCATAGGACTGAGTCGCTCCACAATAGAAACCGACCGGCCGACGGCGCACTTCGATCTTGATTCGGCAACGACGCTACCGGTCGAGCTGCCGTTGCACTATGCCGTTATCTATACCGTCCCGCCACAAGGCGATCCGCCCGACAAGCGGTTGCGGCTGTTGTTATCTCTGCTTGCGCCAGCACCCGATCGATTCGTCTATATCAGCACGACTGGAGTTTATGGCGACAGCGGAGGCGAAACGGTCACGGAAGATTCACCGCTTAGGCCTTCCAACGACAGATCTTCACGTCGAGTCGCTGCTGAGGCGCTGCTCATGGAATGGGCTGAGCGCGAGAATTGCGAGGTAATTGTTCTCAGGGTTCCCGGAATCTACGGACCAGGCCGACTTGGAATTGAGCGAATCCGATCTCGAATGCCCGTGCTTGCCGAGGACGTTGCGAATCCAGGCAACCGGATTCATGTCGATGACCTGGCCAGTTGTTGTGTTGCGGCATTATCTGATCGCGTGCCGGCAGGCATTTATAATGTCGGCGACGGCGATCACCGCAGTTCAACGTGGTTCACGGGAGAAGTTTCGCGACAGGCAAAACTGCCGGCTCCGCCGCAAATCAGTCGTGAGGCCGCCAGCCAGCAATTTTCAGCAATGCGGCTGTCCTTCATGGCGGATGCACGCCGCGTGGACACGACGAAGATGCGTGATGTTCTGGGCGTAACGCCGCGTTACGCGAATCCCGAGGACGGCATCGCCGCCAGTTTGTAGGCTATCCGTGCTGTGTCGCGGCTAGGGTTGGCTGCGCTTGGTGCGTAGCCAGGCCGTCAGCGGTTCCCACTCGTCCCAGTCGGGCCACGCCAGGTACTCAGGAAGCTCGAATATTCCCAGGCCACGTGTGTACGCCCTGACGTAGTTCTGTGCTTCACGCAAGGCCGCGATATACGGCACTCGCATCTTGGTCAGGTACTCGTCGAGGTCGTCGAATATCAGCGTGTTTTCGCGAACGCGATTGGCAACCATAGCGATCTTTGCTTGTTTTCGGGTGATCTTGCCAACGCTCTTCAGTTCTTCGACAAAATGCGTGGTCGCCTGCATATCGATCGTCGACGGCAATACTGGCACCAAAATCGTTTCTGCATGATTGACGAGATCCGTGAGCTCCTTGCCGTGCGAACGCGCCGGCGCATCGATGACGACCATGTCGGCGTTGCGTGGCGCATGTCGCAGGCCGCCTTCGAACCCTGCGACGGCGGCAATCTCAGGACGGTTGGCGGGTCGGCGATCCAGCCAGTCCAGGCTCGAACGTTGTGGATCATAATCGGCCAACGCGACGCTCGCGCCTACGTTGGCAAAGTAGGAAGCAATGTTTGTAGCGAGGGTGCTTTTGCCGCAACCACCCTTCGCATTCATGACCATTATGTGCCGCATGTCTCTCCCCAGGGGCAATTTTGTTAGTGTGGTGGGCGTTTTATGTAAAGCTACAGAGGCCGGGAACAAATGTCCATTCGAACAAAATTGGCCGCTGTTACAATCCGCTGATGCAATTTGACTACACAAAAATGCTGGGCACGGGCAATAAAATCCTCGTTGTCGATCAGCGTAAGGAGAACCTGCCGCCACCAACCGCGTCGCTGTTGCGCGAGCTTGGAAATGATGCAAACAGCCCCGATTTCGACCAGTTGATGTGGCTGGGTCCGCCGCAGAATCCCGCGAATTCGGCCAGCTATCGCGTTTTCAACAACGATGGCTCGGAAGTCGAGCAATGCGGCAACGGTGTTCGTTGTGTGGCGGCAATTCTGGCGCAGGACCCCGAACATCCGGATTCATTCACGCTCGAAAGCCCTGCAGGCCCGGTTGTCGCTCGAATCGGCGAACACGGTCTCGTATCAGTCAGCATGGGTTCACCGGAGTTCGAGCCGGCACGCATTCCTTTCCTGGCCGACGCACGGGCACCCCGCTATGAGCTCGACGTCGAGAACCAGATTTTTGACATCCAGGCGATCTCGATGGGCAACCCGCACTGTGTTTTGCAGGTTGGCGATGTCGACACGGCAGCCGTGGGAGAGCTTGGGCCAAAGATCGAGCACCACGAGCGTTTTCCCGAACGAACCAACGTCGGTTTCATGAGTATTCACGATTCCAGGAACATCGATTTGCGTGTCCACGAACGCGGTGTCGGCGAAACTCTCGCCTGCGGCACCGGCGCCTGCGCCGCCGTCGTCTCTGGTCAACAACTTGGTCTGCTGGACACCGAGGTCAACGTGCGGCTGCCGGGCGGCCAAGTCGTGGTAAGCTGGCGCGGAGCCACGGAACCTGTCTGGCTCACCGGAAATGCCGAGTTGATCTCTAAAGGAACCCTGGACTTATGAGCACGCAAGCAAAACCGGACTACTTAGACGATGAATTGTCAGAACAGTCCGTTCACGACTACCTGGCCGCCCATCCGGATTTTTTCGAACACAACGCAACCCTTCTAAGCTCGCTCAATTTGCCACATTCAAGCGGTGGCACGGTATCGCTCGTGGAGCGACAGGTATCGATGCTGCGGCAGAAAGACCTGAAACGCGACCGACACCTGAAAGAGCTCATCTCTGTCGCACGCGCCAACGACGTGCTGGCCGCCAAGATTCACGAATTAACGATGCAGCTAATGGCAGCCGCCGACCTGCGTACGACGGTAAAGGCGCTCGAGGAAGCCATGCGCAGTGGCTTCGGCGCGGACCAGGCCGTGCTCGTTATTCTCGGCGACCCGGAGGCCTTCGACGACATTGACGTAGGTCGATTCTTCCGTGTCGTCATGAAGAATGACCCTTCATTGAAACCGTTCAGCACATTCCTTAATGGTAGCGGCGCGCGCTGCGGGCAGATTCGGGACTCGCAGCGCGAATTCCTGTTTCACGATGACTCGGAAGAAATCGGTTCTGCAGCGTTGGTACCCATCGGCAAGGGCGCCGAAATCGGTTTCCTCGCCGTTGGTAGCGTCGATACGGACCGTTTCCATCCCGGAATGAGTATCGACTTTTTGACGCGGCTCGGAGACCTTGTCTCGACCGCGTTGAAGCGATACTGAGCCGCGTCACGTGAATGACTCCGGCTGGATAGATCGTTTCATCCGGCACCTGGAATACGAGCGCCGGTTATCGCCGCTCACCTGCAAGAACTATCGACGCGATCTCGTGGCACTGCGCGATTTCTGCACGCAATCGGAAATCGAAGAATGGAGCACTCTCGACGACGGCCATGTCCGGGCTTTCTCCGCCGCAAGTTTCCGTAAAGGACTAAGCGCACGAAGCATTCAACGAAGGCTTTCGGCCGCGCGTACTTTCTTTCGTTATCTGATGCGCGAAAAGCATGTCGCGAAAAACCCTATCACATCGGTATCCGCTCCCAAAGGCAAGAAGCGTCTTCCCGGCAATCTGGACGCTGACCGTATGGCACGCCTGCTCGATATTCCCGGCGACGGCGCTATCGTCAATCGGGACCGGGCAATGCTCGAGTTGTTGTATTCCTCCGGTCTGCGTTTGTCGGAACTGACCGATTTGGATTGCGGCGACATTGACATGCACGACAGGACCGTGCGCGTTACGGGCAAAGGCAACAAGGACCGCATCGTACCGGTAGGGCGTCATGCATTGACGGCGCTATCAGTGTGGCAGGGCTCGCGCAGTGAACTCGCGGGCGCGGAGGAAAGCGCGTTGTTCGTCAGCAACCGCGGTACCCGCATCAGCACCCGTTCCGTGCAAGCGCGGGTCTCGCACTGGGCCAAGCGCCAGGGCATAGACACCAACGTCTTTCCGCACCTGTTCCGCCATTCCTTCGCCACTCACCTGCTCGAATCGAGCCACGACCTCAGGGGTGTGCAGGAACTGCTGGGGCATGCCAATATCTCGACCACACAGGTCTATACTCACCTTGATTTCCAGCATTTGGCCCAGATATACGACCAAACGCATCCACGGGCGCGTAAGAAAGACTAGAACCTGTCTCAAGTCGACGGCGCCACATCAGGAACAACACCATGGAACAATTTCGAGGGACGACCATTGTCTCGGTGCGCCGCAATGGCAAGGTCGCGATTGCCGGCGACGGCCAGGTCAGCATGGGCAATACGATCATGAAGGGTAATGCGCGCAAAGTGCGGCCCCTGGCGGGTGGGCGCGTTATCGCCGGCTTCGCGGGCGGCACGGCCGATGCCTTTACGCTATTCGAGCTGTTCGAGACCAAACTCGAGCAGTACGGCAACCTCACGCGCGCCGCGATCGAGCTCGCCAAAGACTGGCGCATGGATCGCCGCTTGCGACGCCTTGAAGCACTGCTTTGCGTCGCCGACACTGAAAGCTCTTTCGTCGTTTCGGGTAACGGCGATGTGATCGAGCCTGAAAACGACCTAATGGCGATCGGCTCAGGCGGTCCCTACGCGCAGGCCGCCGCCATGGCGTTACTGCAAAATACGGACCTTGAAGCGCGGGATATTGCTGAGCAGGCATTGAACATTGCCGGCGAGATTTGCGTATTCACCAATCAGAACATCATTATCGAAGAGCTACCGTAAATGTCACAGATGACGCCTAGAGAAATCGTCCAGGAGCTGGACAAACACATCATTGGTCAGGATGAAGCCAAGCGTGCGGTCGCCATCGCGCTCAGGAATCGCTGGCGACGCGTGCAGGTCGACGAGCCGCTCAGAAGCGAGATCACGCCAAAGAATATCTTGATGATCGGTCCCACGGGTGTGGGCAAGACCGAGATTTCCCGGCGCCTGGCGCGATTGGCCAAAGCACCGTTCATCAAGGTGGAAGCAACCAAGTTCACCGAGGTTGGCTACGTCGGTCGTGAAGTCGACAGCATCGTTCGCGATCTTATGGACGTATCGATAAAAATGACGCGCGAAGATGCGATGTCGAAAGTCCGTCATCGCGCAGAAGACTCAGCCGAGGAACGCGTCCTCGACGCATTACTGCCACCGCCCGCGCGCGGCGTGGGTTTCACGGCCGATACCGAACCAGCAGCAACGGACAGCGACACCAGACAGAAGTTTCGCAAGATGCTGCGCGAGGGCAAGCTCGACGAAAAAGAAATTGAGATCGACATTCAGGCGCTGGCCGTTGGCGTAGAAATCATGGCACCGCCCGGCATGGAAGAAATGACCAGCCAGTTGCAGGGCATGTTTCAGAATCTCGGTGGCAATCGCAGCAAGACGCGCAAGCTCAAAGTCCGCGAAGCATTTCGCCTGTTGACTGACGAAGAAGCTGCAAAAATGCTCGACGACGAAGAGCTCAAGACACAAGCGCTCGAGGCGATGGAACAACACGGTATTGTGTTTCTTGACGAGATCGACAAAGTTGCGCGACGCTCCGAAACGCACGGCGCCGATGTGTCGCGCGAAGGCGTACAGCGGGATTTGTTGCCGCTGGTGGAAGGCTCGACGGTTAATACCAAGTACGGCATGGTGAAAACGGATCACATCCTGTTCATCGCGTCGGGCGCGTTCAACGTGTCAAAGCCCTCCGACCTGATCCCCGAACTGCAGGGTCGATTTCCGATTCGCGTAGAATTGAAATCGCTCACGACTGACGACTTCGTGCGCATTCTCACCGAGCCGGACGCGTCGCTCACGTCGCAATACACGGCACTGCTCAACACCGAAGAAGTAACGCTTGAGTTCGACGAAAGCGGTGTTCGGCGTGTCGCGGAAGTTGCTTTCCAGGTAAACGAGAACACCGAGAACATCGGTGCCCGTCGCTTGCACACGGTTATGGAGCGCTTGCTGGAAACGGTGTCTTTCGACGCATCGGACAAGAGCGGCAGCCAACTCAACATCGACGCCGCTTACGTCGACGACCACCTGGCTGAGCTGTCCAAGGACGAGGACCTGAGCCGTTACATTTTGTAGGATTGAAGGGTATCCTCGCGACACGCGCCTACAACATCCAATAACAACGATAAGCCATGGCCAAGCCGCAGCAACCCGACGAAACCACACACTTCGGATATCAGTCTGTCCCTGCAGAAGACAAGGCTGACCTGGTCCGCGAAGTGTTCGATTCGGTCGCCAGCCGCTACGACCTGATGAACGACCTGATGTCCGCCGGGCTGCACCGCTTGTGGAAGCGATTCACGATTGATCAGGCCGCGCTCAAGCCGGGCGATGTCGTGCTGGACCTGGCCGGTGGCACTGGCGACCTGGCACGCGCTTTCTCTGGCAAGGTCGGTAGAGACGGCCATGTCATTCTGGCCGACATCAACGCCGCGATGCTGCGACAAGGGCGCAGCCGCCTTATCGATGCCGGCGTCGCGGGTAATTTCTCGATCGCCCAGGTCAATGCCGAACACCTGCCTTTCAACGACCAGGCGTTCGACTGCATCAGTATTGCGTTTGGCCTTAGAAATGTCACTGACAAAGATGCGGCCCTGCGCTCGATGTTCCGCACTATCAAACCCGGTGGCAAGGCCATGATCCTGGAGTTCTCCGAGCCGAGCAAAGCAATCAAGCCCGCGTATGATCTCTATTCTTTCAAGGTACTTCCTGTACTCGGTAAGCTCATCACCAAGGACGCCGACAGTTACCAGTACCTCGCGGAATCCATACGCATGCACCCTGACCAGGAAACACTCAAGGGCATGATGCAAGCGGCCGGCTTCGAACGCTGCCGCTATCACAACCTTGCGGCCGGCATCGTCGCTCTGCATATCGGCTACCGGACCTGATTGTCAATGAGTCCGCTCGACGCTGTCATGCGCCCCCTAGCCAATGTCCTGAATCGAAATATCCAGGCAACCACGCCTGCACGTGAGCTTTGCGAAAAACTCGCGGGTACGGTCGTTGCCGTGCGCGTCCGTGACACGGCACTCGCCAGGTGGTTTATCGTGCACGACGATCACCTGGAGCTAACAACTGATACAGACCGCGAACCGGACATCCTTATTAGCGGCTCACTGTTAACGTTGGCCCGCATGGCGGGCGTTCCGGGACCCAGTGGCGTTCGCAACGGATCGCTGGAGTTTACGGGTGACCCGAGTCGGGCCGAGGAATTTCAGCAACTCCTTACCTTTGCGAAACCGGATCTCGAAGAGGAACTGTCGGGCGTCGTCGGCGACATCGCCGCGCACCGTATCGGCGAGATTGCGAGGGGCGTCGGCAAATGGGGTCGTGAGGCGAGCGCTGTCATGGGTGCCAATATCCGCGAATATCTGCAGGAAGAAAGTCGCGATGTGCCCAGTCGTTATGAAGTCGACCGCTTCAGCGTCAGCGTCAGCGGTCTTCGAGACGACGTTGATCGCCTGGAAGCACGTATCAAACGTCTGCAGGCTGATTGATGAGTCGCGGGCGTACATTGATAAGAATGCTCACGATTCAACGTGTGCTCGTTAAGTACAGCCTTGATGACATCATCAAGGAAACCCACCTGCTGCGGCCGCTGCGCTTTCTGTTCTACCTTGCGCCGCGCCGTCGCGATCGCTCAGCGCCGATTGGAGAGCGTATTCGATTGGCGCTCGAGGAACTCGGACCGATCTTCGTCAAGTTCGGCCAGGCCATCTCCACCCGTCGTGACTTGTTGCCAACGGACATCGCCGACGAGCTGGCGAAATTGCAGGACGCGGTGCCGCCGTTCCCCGCCGAACAGGCGATAGAAATTTTGAACGGCGCGTACGAGCGAAATGTCGATTACGTGTTTGATCGATTTGACGTCGAACCTCTCGCAGCCGCTTCCATCGCGCAGGTGCACTCGGCGAAGCTGCATGACGGACCGGAGGTCATCGTAAAGGTGCTGCGACCCGGCGTACAGGAGCAGATTGAAGGCGATCTCCGTGTATTGCGCATGCTTGCCAGGCTTGCCGATCGCTACTGGGAGCATGGCAAGCGGCTGAAACCGATCGAGATCGTGAATGAGTACGAACACACGATTCTGGACGAACTCGATTTGATGCGCGAGGCCGCAAACTCGGCGCAACTCAAGAACAATTTCCAGGGTTCCAACATGCTGTATGTGCCGGACATTTTCTGGGATTACTGCCGCCCCGAGGTATTGGTGCAAGAACGTATTTACGGTACGCCGATCAGCGACATGGCGGCGCTAAGAGCGGCAGGCACCAACATACAGGTGCTGGCCGAAAACGGCGTCGAGATTTTTTTCACGCAGGTCTTTCGTCATAACTTCTTTCATGCGGACATGCACCCGGGCAATATTTTCGTCATCACGACGGATCCGGAACGGCCGAAGTACGCGGCCGTTGATTTCGGCATCGTAGGTACACTGAGTCCTGAAGACCAGCGTTACCTTGCCGAGAATTTTCTTGCGTTCTTCGACCGTGATTACGAACGTATCGCCAAGTTGCACCTTGACTCGGGTTGGGTGCCGCCCGGCACGCGTGTCGATCAACTGGAAACTGCGGTACGAACAGTGTGCGAGCCAATATTTAACAAACCGCTCGCCGAGATTTCGTTCGCACAGGTGTTAATGCGCTTGTTTCGCGTCGCACGACGTTTCAATGTCGAAGTGCAACCGCAGATGATCCTGCTGCACAAGACGCTGTTCAATATCGAGGGCCTGGGCCGCGAGCTGTACCCGCAACTCGACCTGTGGAAGACCGCGCATCCCGTGCTCAAACAGTGGATGGATGAACAGGTCGGCGGCAGAGCACTCTTAAAAGATGTGCGCGACAATCTTCCACAGCTCAGGGACGCGATGCGCGAGCTTCCTGCGATTCTGCACCAGCTCGGCGAGCAAGCTGCCGACGGCAGAATCCGCTTCAACGTGCAGTCCACCGAGCTCAGCGAAATCCGCAGTCAACTCTCGGAGCAGCGGCGCCAGCGCTACTGGTTAACCGTGGCCGCAACCGGCGTTATTGCCGGAACCCTCGTGCTGACTCTGAGCACCGTGCCCTGGCTGGGTTGGCCATTGCTGGCCGGTGGTTTGCTCTCGGCAATCGCCGCCCGACCTTGAGGGCGCGGCCTGTCCGCAGTTTACCCGTACAAACGAGTAAGTAAAATCCGACATCGCGGGCCGCTCCCGTAGGTGTAATCCACCACCTGAAAACGCGCCCAAACTGACATTTGTCAGTGTCGCAAAAGCGCCTGCACCTTAGTCTATTGACAATAGCGGAGCTGCGTTCGCGATATTCGTGACGGCATCCGGCTTCTCGGGAAAACCAAGAACGATTAAGGAGTATTGCCATGAACAGGTTCAACATTTTGATGAGGTTTGGTTGGACATTTGTGGTGGCACTCACCCTATCGCTTGGCCTGGCCGGTTGCGATGGCGACGATGGCTCAGCAGGTGCCGCCGGCGCCGCGGGAACCTCAGGAACCGACGGACAGTCTTGCTGGGATCTGAACGCTAACGGAGTGGGAGACCTTCCGGACGAGGACGTTAATGGCGACGGCGTGGTCGACGTCCTCGACTGCGGCGCCGGCAGTGACCCCGTTGCAGCAGCCATCGATGCGGCCAAAGTTGAGTCCTGCGCCACCTGTCATGGCGACGTTGGTGTTGACAAACACCAGGCGGTTTATGACCAGTACGTGGATGCCAGTACTTTCGTCTTGACACTAAACAGCGTTGCCAGCGTCCCGGACGGCCTCGGCGCGTTTACCGTCACCCTCGACTTCAGTATTACCGAAAATAGCATGCCATTCGTCGATGCGGCAGGACTGCCATCACTCGGCCAGAAGCGGTTTTATGCGGTGCAATATGACAGCGCGACCGGACAATACCTGAACGGCAACACAAGGTTGCGGGAAACTAACGTCGTACCAGGGGCCGCCCCCGGTGACTACATTTTGGTTCAGACTGACGTTCCCTTTGCGCCAGAGACGCCTCTTGCACCGTTCGACGGCGCTCAGGTTTATGGGTACATCGCCGAGGGTATCTTGGTTGAGCACGAGGGCGGAAGCGGAGCGGAGATTCCGGATGGATCTCACGTTCATCTGTACGACAATGTATCGAATGACGCCCTCATATTTGGCACGGCGAACGTTGCCGATGCGAACGCTTATGAATCTCTTGCCAACGTGGCAGGCTGTCAGAAATGCCACGGTACGCCGTACCTGAAACATGGCTACAGGGATCCCGTAGTAGCCGGTTTGCCAGACTTTGCCTCGTGCAAGTCCTGCCATTACGACGATCGTAACGGCGGTCATACGGAATGGCAGTATATGGTCGATGAGCCCTTGAACTGGGCGAGCGGCGTAGCGGAGACGGCCGACTACTCGTACAGGGCCAAACTCATGAACGACGTGCACATGGCGCACGCCATGGAATTCCCGTATCCGCAGTCGATGTCGAATTGCTCAACGTGCCATGAAGGCAATCTCACCCAGCTCCTGGACGACAGCAATTTCACGGCTGAGACCTGCCAGAGCTGTCACCCGGTACAGGGAATCGATGCGTGGCCGGAGTACACAGATGCCATGGATGTCGAGCATGATGAAGGGCCCTACTTCCAGGCACACAGGGCGCCCGCACTCGAGTGGCTGTGGACGCCGGAGGGAGGCTCAGATCCCACAGAGTCAGATCTCTCATTCCATGACATTGAAGCTTTTCCGGATTGCACGCTTTGCCATGGTGCCGGTACTGCCCGCTCGTTCAACGAAATTCACACGGGCTATGACGTCACGATCTACGACGCCACCGGAACGAAGTATGCTGATCTGAATACTGTTTCGATCGATCAGATCACCCGAAGTGGCGATACGCTGACGATTACCTTCAGCTCGAATAATCCGGCCGTTGTCCCTGAGCTGCTGGTTTCCTTCTATGGCTGGGACAGCAAGCACTACATCGTCGGATCGCACGAGAGGGACGCCAACGCCGCGTGCTCGGGCTTCCGCCCCGGTTGCAAGATGGAGTACACGCCTGAGAGTTCAGGCGGCGGCACGAATCCTCTGTTCACGGAGGATGCAGCCAGTGTACCGGGTAACTGGATGGTGACTCTGGACATGGCCGCTTTGCAGCTGACAAAGACCGACGACATTCCGACGCTGATCGCCAATGGCGATGTCAAGATGGCGGAGATCTCGATTACACCAGAGCTGGATATTGGCGGCACGGATGTCGTTCTCACAGCGGTTAGCGAGACCTTTGATCTTGGCGGCGGCACTCTTGTCGCTGACTATTTCCAGGGTGCCAATGCGACCGTAGACATCAACAAATGCAATGTCTGCCACGATTCGCTGGCCTCGAGCTTCCATGACGGTAGTGGCAGAGGCGGCGATGGCGTGCAGGTCTGCAAGAATTGTCACACAACGACATTCCCCGGCAGTCACGTAGAGATGGCATCGCGCTCGATCGATAACTACGTGCACGCTATCCATACGTTCCAGGACTTTGATATTGGCGACACGTTCGAGACCTTCGATCCTGTGCTCGCGAAGCGTTACGACCAGCACGTCAAACACGTGTTCCCGAACTTCACGATCAGGAACTGTGAAGCTTGCCACCTGGAAGGCAAATACAATGTGCCGGATCAGTCCCAGTCGATGCCTGGCGTCGCGGCCAGTTCTGATACCGTAGCGACCTGGTACATGATTGACACTGTAGACGGCAGCCCCACGGAAGATCTGGCTCTCGAAGACCCGTCCGGCAGGAACATCGGCACGGTTCCCGAGCTCGTAACCGGTCCCGCTTCCAGGGCCTGCGGTGGTTGCCACAGGGGTCGCCTGATCAGGGACGATGCGGCCGGTGATCTCGCTTCGTTCAATGCACATACCGAGGCGGGTGGCACGCTCGTCGAGAATGACGATGATGACGAGGTTGTCTTCGGCGTCATTGACAAGATCATGAGCCTGTTCGAGTAGGGCAATAAGCGCTATCAAGGGGCGCCCGCAATGGGCGCCCCTTTCTTATCTTACACGTCGGAGCCCAGGACGAAACCGATTTCCCGACCGGTCTCGGAAATCGAAAAGATCTGGTAGCCCAGCTTCCTGAGATTGTCGATGCAATCCGCGGTACGTTGTTTACCGATACCCGGAAAGCGATGGTGGAACTCGACCAGTAGCTGAGCCGGCAGTTTGTCCACGTCGCCAAGACTGTCGAGAATTCCGTACTCGGCGCCCTCAACATCAACCTTCAGTAGATCGATCCGTTCGTGGCCGAGTTTGTCCATCATCGTGCGAATCGTGTACGCGGGCGCGTCGATATAGTCAGCTCCGTCACCCGCGACACCTTCGGCCGTCCACATCACCGCGGATTTCTTGCCGCGTTTGTTGACACGTCGAAACAATCGCAGTCTTCCGTCCTCCCCGGCAGCGGCCCATGGATGGAATACGAATGTCGCGGGTAGTTCGAGTGTTGCAATCCACTCCTCCGAGTAAGGTGTCGGATCGAATGCGTGTACAGCCAGGCTGTAGTGGTGGATCAGGTCAATGTCGAGGTCAATCGAGTCGCCGACCCCAAGGGAATAGACGATTGAAGCGCGACCAAGCAGCTCGGGTATGTATTTCCAGCCGTCGCTCTCCAGCACCTCGCGTTCAGTGTCCGTCTTGAGCCACAATTCGCGGCCACTGATGCGTTTGATGAATAGCTTGGCAGGCCAGAACCACGGCTGGCGCTTCATCCATCCTGATGTTCTCAACATGAACCTCGGTTCGATTACAAATCGACTCAGTCAACGGTACTATGCCACTCTGGATTGCCGCCGTGCGTATCCAAAACCCGGAGCAGCCAGAACCTGTGCTACAAAGTCTTGCCAAGTTGATACTGCGCGCAGGCGGCTGGACGGCTGTGGGCAACATGCGCGACGTGCCAAAAGCCGTTGTTATCGCCGCTCCTCACACGTCCAACTGGGACGGCTTCTGGGCGCTGGCATACACGGTTGCTGTCGGCGCAGACATTCACCTGTTCGCAAAGCACTCGCTATTCTGGTTTCCGTTCGGCGCACTGTTGCGCAGTCTTGGTGGAATTCCGCTCGACCGGAGTCACGCTGGCGGAGCTGTGCAGCAGGCCGTTGAGATGTTTAATGAAAGCGACTGTTTCTACTTTGGCCTCGCGCCCGAAGGTTCGCGCAAGAAGACTCCAGGTTGGAAGTCCGGTTTCTACCGAATCGCAGAGCGTGCCAATGTGCCGGTCTATCTGGGCTTTCTTGACTACAAACACAAACGACTCGGCATCGGCCGCAGGCTCGACCTGAGCGGCGACCAGGAAGCCGACCTCCAGGTCTGCAGGGATTTCTACGCCGATGTCGAAGGCCGGTGGCCCGAACAAACCAGCCCGATACAGTTTGCCCAAGATACAAGTGCCATGGAAACCAGGAGCCCGAACAGCCAGCGAAGGACAATCCGCAGCTTCGTCCGTCGCACCGGCCGACTGACGCCGTCGCAACAACGCGCGCTCGTCGAACTTTGGCCGTCCTACGGCGTCGACGTCGGAGCTGCGAAACTTGATTTCGATATGCTATTCAGCAAAAGCGCTGCAGTAGTGCTCGAGATCGGTTTCGGCAACGGCGACACGCTCGTGCAGCAAGCGCATGAGAACCCAGCATGGAATTTCGTCGGCATCGAAGTGCACGAGCCCGGCGTTGGGCATTGTCTGCTACAAGCCCGCGATTCAGGTTTAACGAATCTAAAGCTCATCAAGCACGATGCGCTTGACGTTTTGCGCTATCAGATTCCTTCGGAATCTCTGCAACGCGTCAATATCTATTTCCCGGATCCCTGGCCAAAGAAACGCCATCACAAGCGACGCATGATCCAGACCGAATTTCTCGATCTGTTGGGTAGTCGTCTCAAGTCTGCTGGCGCCGTGCACATTGCGACCGACTGGGCCAACTATGCGGAACATATCGATGCGGTTGTTGAGCAATCGGTTATTTTCACATGCAACGAGCGGCGCGAACATGACGGCAGCGATCCATTGGATCGTCCGCGAACCAAGTTCGAGCAGAGAGGTTTGCAGAAGGGACATCGTATTTGGGACTGGCGAATCACTAAGCACCGTCATAACTATTAGTTGCTTGCGCTTCCTGACGGATGCTCTATAACTAGTAGTAAGATCACTTTCTTTAATGAGGATTTCCCGAAATGACACAGCAAGGTCCCGTTATCGGTCACTGGTTCAGGAGACCCAGCGGGACATTATTCGAAGTCGTCGCGATCGACGAAGACGACGCCACTGTGGAAATTCAACAGTTTGACGGCACCATTGATGAAATTGATGTAGAGACCTGGTTCAAGTTGTAGGTGATCGAGGTTGCCGCGCCCGAAGACTGGTCAGGTTCGGTTGACATGGACCCGGAAGACTACGTTGGCAAGAACGACAGCGAGCCACCAGCGGGTTATCACGACCCGCTCGCATTCCTCGATAACATCTGACACAACGGCCCACCAACCACCCATCATCTTCACGTCGGCAGGGGGGAGTTACATGCTGGTTGGGCCGGTGACGTAGACAATGCCGTCCCGGACAGTCACATCAACGCGTCGCAACCTGCCACCCGACCCCGGTCCCGCGAAACAATGACCCGTTTCTATCTCGTACGTCGCCCCGTGGGACGCGCAAATGATGGTCGATTTATCTTTTGTTAGAAATTTATCAGGCGACCAGTTCAACGGATGCCCGACATGTGCGCAGAAGTTCTGATACGCATACACGGCGTCGCCGCGACGCACTACGAAGCCGCGAAAGGGCCAGTCACCATCACCGATTTCAAACTCGCGACAGCCTGGGTCGTCGAGTTCCTCGAGATAACCGACCTGGATTTCCTGCTCTAAAGTACTCACGCATCATCCTTGTTCCACGGCGCCACTTTGAATAGCAGCAGCATGCCGGGAATCGCCAGTGCCGTGCAGAGCACAAAGAAGTTTGTCCAGCCTACTCGTTCAACGATTACGCCCGTGACGGCATTGGCGAATACACGCGGCACAGACGCGAGCGCTGTAAACAGGGCGAGTTGCGTTGCGGCGAAGGCAGGATTGGTCGTGCGCGCCATAAAGGCGATCAGCGCCGCCGAACCCAGGCCGACACCGAGGTATTCGAAGGCGACAACGAAACCGAGCATCCAGGGGTTCGCGCCAACCTCAGACAGCAGCGCAAAACCAAGAATGCTGACGATTTGTACGACACCAAACAACCATAGCGCCCGATTGATCGGCAGCTTGACCATGACAAAACCGCCCACCATGCCGCCAACGATTGCTGCGATCAGTCCTGCCGTCTTTGCGATCGCACCGATCTGGGTCAACGTGAAGCCAACATCAATAAAGAACGGAGATTGAAGCGCCGTCGCCATATTGTCGCCGAGCTTGTAGAGAAAAAGAAACGCAAGCACCAGCAGCGCCGGTCCCAGGCCAGACCGACCGATGAATTCCCGGAACGGTTCTATAGCGGCATCTCGCATTGTTTTTGGTGGCGTGGGTTCGGCGATGGCTTCCTTGATGACCAATGTCATCACGATGCCAACGAACATGAACAGCGCAATGATGACGAACACGACATGCCAGTCAAAATGGTCCGCGAGAATAAAGCCCAGGGCACCTGGCACGAGACCCGACAATCGATAAGCCTGTACGTGAATTGAATTGCCAAGACCCAGTTCGACATCGGGTAACAACTCACGCCGGTAGGCATCCAGGACGATATCCTGGCTGGCGCTGAAGAAGGCAACGGCAGCCGACAGGTACGCAACGGTCCAAAGAGACAGGTCGGGCTTGACGAATCCCATCATGCCCATCGACAACAGCAGCGCGACCTGTGTTACAAGCATCCAACCCCGCCGGTGACCCAGGAACGGGAGCGTAAACCGGTCCATGAACGGCGACCACAGAAACTTCCATGTAAAGGGAAATTGCACCAGTGCGAAGAACCCGATTTCCGCGAGTCCCACGCCTTCGACCCGCAACCAACCGGGAACGAGTTGAAACAGGACGTACAGTGGCAGACCGGACGTAAAGCCTGTGAACACGCAGATCAACATGCGCCGGTTCAGGATCGCCTCTTTGAAGCTCTCCCGACGCGCGCGATCGTGGCTTACATCAACCGTCATGCGCCCAATCGTAATCCATGATCAGCGGTGCATGATCGGAAAAGCGTTGTTCTCTATAGATGTCGGTGCTGAGCACCTTGTCTTTTAGCCCCGGTGTGACGACTTGGTAATCGATACGCCACCCTACGTTGTTATCCCAGGCACGCCCCCGGTTCGACCACCATGTGTATTGGTCAGGTTCCTGCTCTAAGGTTCTAAACGCGTCCGCGTAGCGGTATTCACCGAACACAAGATCCATCCAGGCGCGCTCCTCGGGCAGAAAACCGGAGTTCTTCCTGTTGCCGCGCCAGTTCTTAAGGTCAATTTCCTTATGAGCGATATTCCAGTCGCCGCAAATCACGTACTCCGAGCGTCGCCGCTGCAACTTTTTCAAATGTTCTGTGAACGTGTCCATGCAGCGATACTTTGCCTCTTGCCGTTCGTCGCTTGAGGACCCCGACGGCAGATACAGGGACACGATGTTGATGCCGGCAAGTTGCACTTCCAGGTAGCGCCCTTCAGAGTCGAATTCCGGATCGCCGTAACCACGAACAACATTCTTCGGCTTGTGCCGCGTAAACACCGCCGTACCGCTGTAACCTTTCTTTACGGCATCTTCGTAGTAGCAGTGGTAGCCTTCCGGCGAAAATATGTCGTCCGTCAGCTGATGGACTTGCGCCTTGGTCTCCTGAATACAGATTACGTCGGCATCCTGTGCCGCCATCCAGTCGAAAAAACCCTTGCGGGCAGCTGCCCGAATGCCGTTAGCATTCAAGCTGATCACGCGAAACACTCCGATCTCCTGTGTCATACTTCTTAACGTCGCGGCCATAATACAGAAGACCAATCGAATGCGTGGGTACAAGCGGGAATTCATCGAACTGGCGCTCGAACTCGGCGTACTGCGTTTCGGCGAATTCACGCTGAAGTCCGGGCGCGTTAGTCCCTATTTCTTCAATGCGGGCCTTTTCAATACGGGTTACGCCGCGGCGAAATTGGGACGCTTCTACGCATCGGCCATAGCAGAGTCAGAGATTCGTTTCGACATGCTCTTCGGTCCCGCTTACAAAGGCATTCCGTTAGCGACACTTGCGGCTGCCTCGCTCGCGGAGCAGCACGATATTGACGTGCCCTATTCCTTCAATCGCAAAGAAGCCAAGGTACACGGCGAGGGCGGCAGCATTGTCGGCGCACCTTTGTCAGGTGACGTTTTGATCGTCGATGACGTCATTACCGCAGGCACCGCGGTACGAGAGGCTTACCAGGTTATTTCATCGGCCGGTGCCCGGATTGTCGGGCTGGTGATTTCGCTCGACCGGCAGGAGCGCGGCCAGGGGCCCTATTCCGCAGTGCAGGAACTGAAACAGTCGCTCGGAATACTGGTTATCAGCATCGTCGAACTGGACGACCTGATCGATATTCTGGAAGAATCAAGCGAATATGAGCAATATCTTGAGCCCGTATTGAGCTATCGTAAGCAATACGGTGTAATATCGTAAGTAGCTGAAATATAGGTTTGAATTGGTGGTTTACAGAACTGGCAGGCCGTATTAAGGCCTAATAACGAGAACCAGTCCCCGTCCTGAAGTTGATTTTACTGGCATATTTAGCAAATGCGGAAATTTAGAATCTTTTTTGTCTTCTGCTTGCTCGCGCCGCTCGCGAGCCTGGCCCAACAGGTACCGACTTATTACAAATGGGTCGATGAGAACGGTGTTACGCACTATGGCGACAGCATTCCACCCAAGTACGCCGAACTGCCCAAAGAGGTCCTCAACGATCAAGGCGTGAAGGTCGATACTCTCGAGGGTAAGAAAACGCCTGAACAAATCGAAGCGGAGCGCATTGAACAAGAACGTGTGGCCGCCATCGAAATAGAGCGCCGCAAAGATATAGCTTTGCTCGCAACTTATCTCTCGGTTGACGAGATTTTGTTGCATCGTGATCGCCGCGTAGAACTTTTTCAGGCACAGTCAAAAGTCACCGAACTTTACCTCCGAAACCTGCAACGTCGAATGTTGAAGCTGATGAACGAGGCGTCGAACTTTCAGCCTTACAGCGAAGATCCGGATGCGCCGATGATCGCCGAAGACCTCGCTGGCGAGCTTAGCGAAACCAAGCAGATCATCGCGCGGCATGAACGCAATCTGCAAAAGTTCCAGGCTGACGAGCAACAGATCATCGCGCGTTTCGACGGCGATATTTCTCGTTTCAAGATGCTGCGGGGAATCGACTAGGTCGACCTCACCATTACGCAGTTCCTGAGTGACCGAAACCGCCTGCGCCGCGGTCGCTTTCATCAAACTCCTCGACGACCCTGAATTCAACCTGTTCCACGGGGACAAATACCATTTGCGCGATGCGTTCCCCAGGCTGCACTTCGTAACTCTTTGCGCCGCGATTCCAACACGAGATAAATACCTGCCCCTGGTAGTCGGAATCGATGAGCCCCGTCAGGTTGCCCAGCACGAGTCCGTGCTTGTGGCCTAGACCCGAGCGCGGCAGCAGAACGGCCGCAAGCGCCGGGTCAGCGACGTGAATAGCGACCCCCGTTGGCACCAGCACGGTCTCGCCCGGTGTCACCTTGATTGCCGTGTCGATACAGGCGCGCATATCCAGTCCGGCAGATCCGTCTGTCGCGTAGTATGGTAGGGGTATCGAATCTCCGACACGGGGGTCGAGAATCTTGAGTTCGATGGATCGCAAATCGTGTGCCCTTCAGTCTTTGCTGGAGATGACCGTGAGTCGGCGTTCGGTATCAGCGACCTTGGCCGTATTAAAGTGTTCCACTATTAGTTTGACGAGGTCGCGAGCGAGCTCAGATTTGGCCGCGGTTGAAAAGTCCTGTTTGCCGCTCCTCCACAGTACAGTCGCCGCATTATCATCGCGGTCGAAGCCACAATCATTACCGACCCGGTTCGCAACGATCATATTCAGTTTCTTATTTTCCAGTTTCGATCGTGCGTAGTCCTCAACTCTCTCTGTTTCTGCCGCGAAACCAACCGTGAACGGTGGCTCTTCCAGCGCAGCGATGGACGCCAGGATATCCGGGCACCTGACAAGCTCGATACTGCTCGTCTCTCTGCTCTTCTTGATCTTCTGCGATTGCACCTCGGTCGGTCGATAGTCTGCTACTGCTGCGGCCGCAATAAAAATGTCTGCGCTCCCGACTTGTTCGTGAGTCGTATCAAACATTTCCTGTGCGGTATTAACGCGGCGCACGTCTACACCCGGAGGCGCTGTCAGGTTCACTGGGCCGCTAATCAATATGACATTCGCGCCTTGTGCCGCAACGGCGCGTGCAAGTGCGTATCCCATCTTGCCGGAACTACGATTGCTGATGTAGCGAACCGGGTCGATCGGTTCACGGGTCGGTCCCGCCGTTACGACGACCGTACGGTCCTCCAGCAAACCTTCGCCCTTGCCAACCGTTAAGCCGCAAACGGTGGCCGCGATCGTGTCAGGCTCCAGCATACGGCCGGCGCCGGTTTCGCCACAGGCCTGCGAGCCCGAGCCAGGGCCAAGAATGTGTATTCCGCGCTGCTCGAGGATGTCGCGATTCGATTGCGTCGCCGGGTTGCTCCACATAACGCGATTCATGGCGGGCGCCAGCGCAATTGGCGCTTCTGTTGCAAGACAGATCGTTGTCAGCAAGTCCGGCGCAGCGCCGCTGACAATGCGGGCCATGACTTCCGCGGTCGCTGGCGCGATCAGCACAACGTCGGCCCAGCGCGCAAGCTCGATATGGCTCATGGCCGCCTCAGCCTCCTTGTCCCACAGGTTGGAGCGGATTGGTCGGCCGGATACCGCCTGCAATGCCGTCGCCGTGACAAACTCCTCGGCCGAGGCCGTCATGACGATTTGCACCTCGGCGCCGCGTTCTCGCAGGCGTCGAACCAGGTCAGGCGCCTTATACGCAGCAATGCCGCCGGTGATGCCAAGAACGATATTCATGGCGTGATTCTACCGAATCCGGCGTTCCCGGCCAGATTGATTCGTTGTAAGGAAATATCGAAAACCAAGACTATGAGTCGTGGAGACTGAAACTGTCAGACAGCAGACCGACATCGAACTACTCGTCGCACTAATCGGTACTGGCAGTAGCAGTGTCACGGCGAGCAAGATCGCGAAGCGGTTGCTAAGACGGTTTGGCTGTCTGCGGGCTCTGTTGCATGCTGATACCGCAGATATCCTGGCCTGCAAAGGCATCGGCCACGCGCGCCTCGGTATCCTCCGTGCGCTACCTGAACTCGCTCGCCGCTACTACGCGGAGTCATTGCCCAGTGGCGAGACGATTCGTAGCCCAGGGGACACCGAGGCGTACCTACAGTCGAAAATGCGGCACCTGGACCATGAGTTGTTTTGCTGTCTGTTTCTCGACAACCGGCATCGCGTTCTCGCATTCGATGCGTTGTTCCGCGGTACGATCGACGGGACATCCGTCTATCCGAGAGAGGTCGTAAAGGAAGCGCTTGCCGTCAATGCCGCGGCCGTCATTCTCGCCCACAATCATCCGTCCGGAGTCGCCGAGCCCAGCCAGGCCGACGAGCGCATCACCCAACGGCTGAAATCGGCCCTGGATCTTGTCGATATCCGGCTCCTCGATCACTTCATTATTGGCGACGGCCCGGCAACCTCTTTGGCGCGCCGCGGGCTAATCTGAGCGCTATTTCTCGCGGGCCGCGCCAGGCGCTTGTATTGCAATCGGGACACTGGTATAAAGTTCCGCTGTCTGCCCGTCTGGCGCGGGCAACTTATAGTAAAATCAGAGACTTAACGCAATGTCCAAGGTTTGCCAAGTGACTGGGAAGCGGCCGCAGAGCGGCAACAACGTTTCTCACGCTAAAAACAGAACCCGTCGTCGCTTTCTGCCGAACCTGCAGAGCAAGCGCTTTTGGATTGAGTCCGAAAAGCGTTTCGTGCGTCTGCGTATTTCCCACAAAGGCCTTCGGATCATCGACAAGCACGGCATCGAGAAAGTCCTGACAGACCTGCGTGCCAAAGGCCAGCGCGTTTAGGCGCCGGGGGATTCGACCATGCGTGACAAAATCAAACTCGTTTCCAGTGCCGGTACCGGCCACTACTACACGGCAACCAAGAACAAGCGTCTGCATCCCAAGAAGTTGGAGACCAAGAAGTACGATCCGACCATTCGGAAGCATGTGTTGTACAAGGAAGCCAAGATCAAGTAACAGCGCCTGTCGCTGTGCCGAAACGCCCGCCTTGCGCGGGCTTTTTTTGTCCCGCCTGACGGGGCTCTTTTTTGTCCCGCCTGACGGGACTTTTTTGTGCCTGCAAATAATAAGGGCACAATAACGCATGCCCGAATTACCCGAAGTCGAAACCAGCCGTCGCGGCATCGAGCCGCATATTGTCGATGCGACCGTATCTCGCGTGATTATCCGCCAACGCCGCTTGCGGTGGCCGATCGCCAAAGACGTGGACCGGAACTTGCCCGGCCAGACTGTTACCTCTGTAGGTCGCCGTGCCAAGTACCTCCTGATCAATATGCAAAAAGGATCGGCGATTCTCCACCTCGGCATGTCGGGTAGTGTTTACATCGTTGAACACGACACACCTGCCAGTGTGCACGACCACGTCGATATCGAGTTCGAATCCGGAATGACGCTTCGATTTCGCGACCCGCGCCGCTTCGGTTCCCTGCACTGGAGCGAAGAGCCCCTCTCGCATCCCTTGTTGAACAAGCTCGGACCCGAGCCGCTTGGCGATGAATTTGACAGCGACTACCTGTGGCAGAAATCACGCGGCCGCAAAGTGAGCGTCAAGCAATTCATCATGAACGCCCACATTGTTGTCGGTGTCGGCAACATCTACGCCAGCGAATCGTTGTTTATTGCGGGCATCAATCCACGACGCGCGGCCGGTCGAATCGCGAGGCACCGCTACGACGCTTTGGTCGATGCAATCGAGAACGTATTGACCAAGGCCATTACGGCCGGCGGCACGACGTTGCGTGACTTTTACGGTGGGGATGGAGAGGCCGGGTATTTTCAGCAGCAACTCGAAGCTTACGGCCGTGAAGATGAGCCTTGCCGGCGATGCAATACGCCGATCACTGCAATCGTTCAGGGGCAGCGATCAACCTACTATTGCAAGCGTTGCCAAACTTAAAGTGTCACGACCGGCCGCAACGGGAAAACAATGCCTGTTGCACCTTTGGCGAAACAAACTCCGAGACATCACCACCCAGGGAGGCAACTTCGCGAACGAGGCTAGAAGAAATGAAAGTATATTTCTCGGTCGGTGTTAGAAACACCGTTTCCACTTCCTCGGTAAGGTGGCGGTTCATGTTCGCAAGCTGAAACTCATACTCGAAATCCGAGACGGCGCGCAAGCCGCGAATGATGACGGCAAGCTCATGTTCCTTGGCGAAGTCAACGGTCAGGCCCTCGTAACCCATAACTTCGACATTCTCGATATCGGACAAGGCCGATTTAGCGAGTTCAACTCGCTCGTCGAACGTGAACATGGGCGCTTTGGATCCTGGATTGGCAGCAATGGCGACGACAACTTTGCCGTACAAACGCGCTGCCCTGCGCACGAGATCTTCGTGCCCGAGGGTTATCGGATCAAAGGTTCCGGGGTACATTGCAGAAACTGTCATCAGGTAAATCCTGTCATGCGACTTGTTGTACGAGCATATAACGGACGTTGCCGGCAGTCTTGTTCTTCAGGATACGCCAACCATCCGGCAGGTCAGCCTCTGGATTTGAACGGTCTTGCTCAAGATATACATAGGCGTCTTCAGCCAGCACCCGCCGCTCCGCTATCAGTCTACACAACTCATCGAGCATATCGGCGGCGAATGGTGGGTCCAGAAACACCAGGTCGAATCGCTCCTGGCGCTCCTCATCGAGGTAGTCCAGTGCGTCCATTTGTAAAACGACGGCCCCGTCGGCCGCCAGCGTCTCGATATTGTGTTGCAGCGTCGCGACCGCTCGCGATGCGCGCTCTACAAAAACCACGCTCTGAGCGCCTCGCGACAGCGCTTCCAGCCCCAACGCGCCGGTCCCGGCAAAGAGATCGAGACAACGAGCGCCGTGAACTCGTGGCGAGAGCCAGTTAAAGAGGGTCTCGCGAATTCGTTCCGAGGTTGGCCGCAAGCCCTGCACATCGGCGATATCCAACAGACGACTGCGCCAGTTTCCCGCTACAATACGCAGCCGTCCCGATAGGGATTTGTCCGTTTTCTGCCGTTTGGCCATGATCTTCCCGCAACAGGAACCGATACACCGTTAAGGTGACCTAACGTATATCCATGTTTGGCAAGAAAGAAAAGCCCGAGAAGCGCGAAGGCTTCATCAAGCGGCTTCGTGCGCGCATCAATCGCGGCGACAGCTGGCTTACTTATGACCTCGCGAACCTCGCTCCGGGCGGCAAGATCGATAACGACGTTCTGGATGAACTGGAGTCGTTGCTGGTCATGGCAGACGTTGGTGTGGAAACCACCGAACGCATAATTTCTGATCTGCAAAAGAGCCTCGCCCGCAAGGAACTCAAAAACGTAGAAGCACTTCGACTGGGGCTGCGGCAGTCATTGTGCGACATTCTCGACCCGGTCGAGGCGCCGCTTACGATCGAACCGACCGTTGGCCCGTTCGTGATACTCATGGTCGGCGTCAATGGTGCCGGCAAGACGACGACAATTGGCAAGCTCGCGCGTCGACTAAAGGACGACGGCTATTCCGTAATGCTGGCCGCCGGAGACACATTTCGCGCCGCCGCGGTCGAACAATTACAGGCCTGGGGCCAACGCAACGATGTACCCGTCATCGCACAGCATTCCGGCGCCGACCCGGCGGCCGTAATTTTCGATGCCCTGGATGCCGCCCGCGCGCGAGACATTGACGTGCTCCTGGCTGATACGGCCGGCCGATTACAAAGCCAGAAAGGCCTGATGGACGAGCTCACCAAAGTCAAACGTGTCCTGACGCGTCGTGACGAAACGGCACCTCATGAAGTCATGCTGGTGCTCGATGCGAGTCAGGGGCAGAACGCCCTCGTGCAAGCCGAGAAGTTCCACGACGCGCTGGGTCTCACAGGAATCACAGTAACGAAGTTGGATGGCAGCGCGAAGGGTGGCATCCTGCTGGCTATCGCCAACAAACTGAAGGTGCCGGTACGTTTCATCGGTATTGGTGAGGCCGCAGAGGATATGCAGACTTTTGTGGCGGAAGAGTTCGTCAATGCGCTCCTTACGTCGGGCGAGACAAACAAGTAAGCCAATTACATGATTCGACTTGAAAACGTCACAAAACGTTACCCCGGCGGACAGGAAGCCCTGTCTGGCCTGGATCTCAGTGTAGACAAGGGTGAGATGGTGTTCGTTACCGGCCATTCTGGTGCCGGCAAGAGCACGTTGTTGCGCCTGATCGCATTAATCGAACGCCCGACAGGTGGTCAGGTCATCGTCGACAGTCAAAATACGCGACGCGTCAAGCGCCGCAAGATTCCCGCGTACCGACGTCAGATCGGCATGGTTTTTCAGGATCACAAGCTGCTCTACGACCGACCCGTGTTCGACAATGTGGCGTTGCCGCTAATTATCGCAGGCGTGAGTCATCGCGACGCCGGCCGACGAGTGCGCGCAGCACTGGATCAGGTCGGTTTGTTGCACAAGGAAAAACAGAATCCCGAGACGCTTTCGGCGGGCGAACAACAGCGCGTCGGCATAGCGCGGGCAATTGTGACGCGCCCCAAACTCTTGATCGCCGACGAGCCGACGGGAAATCTCGATCCGGATCTATCGCTCGAGGTCATGCGCATCTTCCGCCGCTTTAATGAGGTGGGTGTAACGCTGTTGGTCGCCAGCCACGATATTTCTTTGATCGACCGCCTCGGGTGTCGCCGAATCGCGTTGGAGGAAGGCCGTCTTCAGCAGGGGAGCGATCCATGGCAGTAACCCGAAACGCCGATGCGGTTGCGCCGGTTCGTTCCTCGGGACCCGTGTCGATCTGGATAACACGGCACGCAAGTACGGCGGTCGGTTCGTTGGGCAGGCTCGCAAGCCAACCGTTCGCGAGCCTGATGATCGTACTCGTCATCGCCGTCACGCTGGCGTTGCCTGCCGCCATCAACCTCATCGTCAAAAATGCAAGGACGGTCAGTGGCAGCTGGGACAACGCGCTCGACTTTTCGGTTTTTCTGAGGCCGCAATTATCGGCGAGCGATGCCGGCAAGCTCGCGCAACTGATAGGCCAGCGCGCTGACGTGGATGCAGTCGATTTAATCCTCGCCGATGATGCGCTCGCAGAGTTCAAACAACAGTCCGGCTTCGGCGCGGCCCTCGATCAGCTCAACGACAATCCGTTGCCGCATACCCTTGTCGTACGCCCTGGCCCGGGTAACACCAGCGCATCTCTTATTTTGTTGCAGGAAGAAATCGGCAATTTGCCGGAGACGGACCATGTGCAGGTCGACACCGAGTGGGTACAACGATTCCACGCAATTCTCGATATCGTGCGCCAGGCAATCACGATCGGCGCTGCTTTGCTCGGCATTGCTATCGTGGTGATCATTGGTAATACGATTCGGCTCGACATCGAAAACCGTCGAGAGGAAATCGAGGTGACGAAGTTGATTGGCGCAAGCAATGCGTTTGTTCGGCGTCCGTTTCTATGGACAGGTTTCTGGTACGGCTTGTTTGGTGGCCTGATGGCATTGGCGCTGGTCTACTACGGCTTGTATCTGCTCGAAGGACCTGTCGCGCGGTTGTCGGGTCTTTATCAGAGCAAGGTTGCGATCTCCTCACTGAATATGACCGAAAGCGGCGCTATTATCGGCATCGGGGTTTTCCTTGGGCTCTTCAGCTCATGGCTGACGGCGGCAAGGCACATGCGGCGTATCGAGCCGCGCTAGAGCGCTCAGTAACGTCGCAGCGCGATCATCACACCGTCGACAATCGCTTGCAGGCTTTTCCGATTTGGCTTGCTCTTGCACATCACGCGCATTCCCCAGACGTTGTTCATCAGGAATGCCGCAAGCCCATCTTGACTGTGCTCGGCTGCAATGTCGCCTTCCGATTGAGCGTCCCCGATCAAGGCGGCGAACGTTTTTTGGAGGCGTTGATTGTAAGCGCATAAGCGATCGCTTATGTCTGCATCGTGTTGCGACATTTCCAGTAACGAATTGACATTCAGGCAGCCGCGTCTATCTTTCCCGGCAACCTGGTCCTTTACGATTTGTTGTAAGAGGCCATTGATCTTTTCGACTGCCGGCTTGTCCAGGTCGCGCAGGTCCTGAATATCCGCGAGGAACGCGCGATTGTATTGCTCGATGACTTCGAGAAACACGCCTTTCTTGTTACCAAACGCTGCGTAAAGGCTGCCAGGCTGAAGCCCTGTCGCCGCAACCAGGTCGCCGATAGACGTTTTGCCGTAGCCTTGCTCCCAAAAAACGTCCATCGCCTGATTGACGACGGTCTCTCGATCGTATTCGGGTGGGCGGGGCATTTTGGGCGCCTAAGTCGCTTCGCTAGGCGCATTATAAAGATAGTTGAATAATCATTCAAGAATAGATACTATCTGAGCTCGGCCTCGGAGAAGGCCGCCTTTTTTTTGCCCGATTTTTGGATGTTTGCTCAAAATTGAGAGGACAGAGTAATGATAACTTTCACACCTCACACGCTGGAGACGGTTGCGCCTGACGGTCGCGAAATTCTCGAACAGGCAGAAAGCAACTACGGGTTTATTCCGAACCTGATCGGCAACATGGTGGAAGCCCCGGCAACCGCCAAGGCTTATATGGCGCTCGGCGGTCTTGTTGGCGAAACCAGTTTTTCGGTAGCCGAACAGCAGGTCGTCATGCTTGCCGTAAGCCGCTACAACGAATGCACATATTGCGTCGGCGCACACTCCGCTATTTCCTTGATGCAAAAAATACCGGCGGACGTTGTCGAATCCATACGCAATGACGAGCCGATAGCCGACTCGAAGCTCGAAGCACTACGGCAATTTACGACTAAGGTTGTCGATCAACGGGGTGTATTGTCAGAAGCGGATACGGACGAGTTCATTGCGGCCGGTTATAACAAACAGCACATTCTCGAGGTTGTACTGGGCGTCGCTATGAAGACAATCAGCAACTACACCAACCACATTGCCGATACCGAGCTCGACACGGCATTTGCCGGCCAGGCGTGGCAGCCACCGGCCTCTGCCGTAGCGTGAGCGCCTGGTTCTTAACATAATGTATATTGGGCAATTTCATATAACGCCTTGTATTGAATGAAAAATATCACAATCGGCTAAAGGAACTTTGGGGCCTTGTTAGCACTCTAAACCCGCGAGTGCTAAAATTCACAGCCACCACGGAGGTAGTAGATGACGAACGCAATTGCGAAATTCAATCATGATCTTGCACTGGCAGGACCGGTAGGCAGTCTCGATGCCTATATCCAGGGTGTTGGTGCGATCCCTGTTCTGAGTAAAGAAGACGAACAGGCAATGGCCACCCGCTTTCGCGAGGAAGAAGACCTCGACGCAGCGCGCGACCTGGTCATGGCGCACTTGCGCTTCGTCGTGCACATTGCCAAGGGCTATACCGGCTACGGCTTGCCTTTGAATGATCTCATTCAGGAAGGCAACGTCGGCCTCATGAAAGCCGTCAAGCGTTTCGATCCGAGTTACGACGTGCGCCTCGTGTCATTTGCAGTCCACTGGATTCGCGCCGAAATACACGAGTTTGTTCTGAAAAACTGGCGCATTGTCAAAGTTGCAACCACCAAGGCGCAACGTAAATTGTTTTTTAATCTCCGCAAAGCGAAGAAGAGCCTTGCCTGGTTATCGGCAGCCGAAACTGAAGCAGTTGCGAAAGACCTCGGCGTAAACGCAAAAGAAGTCACCGAGATGGAAAAGCGCCTGCACTCACGTGATGCTATTTTCGATCCAACGCCCAACGCCGACGACGAGCGCAACTTTACACCCGCAGCTTATCTGCCGAGTCCCGACGCGGATCCGGCAAAACAGGTCGAAGCCGCGGATTGGAATACCGACGCACAGGCACGTATGGCATCCGCTCTCAAGATTCTTGACGACAGGAGTCGCCGCATTCTGGAAGAGCGCTGGCTCAAGGAAGAGAAGATGACGCTTCACCAATTGGCGGACGAATACGGTATATCGGCCGAGCGAATCAGGCAGCTCGAGAGTAACGCGATTAAGAAGCTAAGAAATGCGATGGCTATTTAGCGCGTAGCCAGCGACTAAGTAAAAGGCCGCTCGATGAGCGGCCTTTTTCGTTGTCCATATTACGTCGTTATCGATAGTCTTTTCGCCGATAGCGAATATACCCGCCGTCTTCGACGCCTTGAGGATCGTTGTGCGTCCAATGTATCAAGCCACCCAGGTCATTCCATTCGTACATGCCTCGAACCCGCACGCGGTCGCCCAAGCCCAAGGGCACGCGTTTCGCGAGGTCCAGATTGTGCGCGACCAGCAGGGTCCTGCGATCACCGACGTTGAGAACAAAACGTTGATGGCGAGAGCCATCGTTGTCGTCCGATAACAGGCGCGTCACGAAGCCTGTAACTTCGATCCACTCTCCCGTATCGCCTTTCTTGAATGAGATGTTCAATGTGCGCCCGTATTTCTTGTTATTCGTCGAGGGCCAGTGACTGACAGCTTGCCACAAAAAACGCGGCGAGCCATCCCTGGCCGCCGCGTCACTGTCTATAACGCCTTAGTGGATAGCCCCTTAGCTTGCGGTCACCGGCACCATCGTGATCTCAACACGGCGATTGGCCTGGCGTCCGCTGGCTGCGCTATTGTCTGCGACCGGACGCGACTCGCCCATGCCGATGACAATCAGACGCGCTGAAATTACGCCCTGTGACCTCAGATAGCTTGATACCGATCCGGCGCGCCGCTCGGAAAGGCCTTGGTTATGTGCGTCCGAACCGGTGCTGTCTGTGTGGCCCGCTACTTCGACGACAGTCTGCTCGAATTCGCCTAGAACCTTGCCAACCGAATTCAATACGTCGAAGAACGCAGGACTCAAGTCCGAGCTGTCCGTCGCAAACGTGACGTTACCGGGCATGTTGAGCGTAATGTTGTCGCCTATGCGCGTAACGCTGACTCCGGTGCCTTCCAGCTCGGCGCGCAACTCAGCTTCCTGGCGATCCTGGTAGTTACCGATGGCTCCACCCGCGAGAGCTCCGATACCAGCGAGAATCAGCGCATGCTGACGCCGCTCGACCGCGTCGTCACCCGAGATGAGACCGACCACCGCGCCCGCGGCTGCACCGATCAAGGCACCCTTGGTCGTATTGCTGGTCTTCTCTTCACGGGTATACGCATCCAGCGTCTCACAGCCAGTGACAAAGACAGCAATGACGGTTAATGCGAGTATGAACTTTGAAGATCTGGTATCCATGATCTTATCCTTTGGCTTGCCGCAAATTAGACGTGCATTGTAGTCGCGAACTACCTGAACAGGGACTTAATTGATGCCCTTTTGTTCAGAAAAATCGCATTAATATTCGGGACTGTGGGCTACGTCACAGGATGTCAATTGTCCGTGTAGAATAACGGGTCGCCCGGCGAGAACCCTGATGAGCGAATCCGACAACTGGCTCGAACGCTACGAGCAAGACCGCAGCGACCTCAGCAATCCCTGGGTCTACTGGATGGCAGTACCCATGGTGGTCGCCGGCACGGTCGGGCTGCTTTGGTCGTTGCCCATTCCAGCCGAATTCCGGCAAATTTCGCCGTTGCTAAACTGGGGCAGCGCGTTTCTGATGGCCACGACCATCTACTATTTCATTATTTCCCTATCAATTGCTGTCGGCATGCTGCCGTTCGTTCTCGGTCTCGCCAGCCTCCAATTATGGCTAACGTCCTCTGTATACCCGGCGCTGGGAGTGTCCACGGGCCTGTTCGCTGCCGGCGCCACAGGACTCTGGCTGGGTCGCCGTGGCGCGGGCGGCCTGCGGACCATACTGCAGGACCTGCAGCTTATGATGATAGGCCCGGCCTGCTTGCTATCGATTATCTACCGACGTTTTGGTATCCCTTATTAGACGGGTGCCACGAAAGACAAGTTGGTCTAGAATCAACGCCCCACTACTCCCAGGACAGCAACCGTGAGTTCGCAACAGCTAGACCCTCTCGACCTGTACGACGTCCGTTCGGAACTGAGCGAAGACGAAATTATGGTGAAAGATACCGTCGCACGATTCGTCGATGACAGGGTAATTCCGCTAATGCGGGAGGCCTTCGAGCAACATGAGTTCCCGCGGCACCTTGTCGGTGAAGTGGCCGACCTCGGTCTGCTTGGTACGTCGATCGACGGTTACGACTGCGCAGGTCTCAACAGCGTCAGCTACGGCCTGATTTGCCAGGAACTGGAACGCGGCGACAGCGCCCTGAGGAGTTTTGTTTCCGTTCAAAGCAGTCTCGTGATGTTTCCGATCCATGCCTACGGTTCGGAGGAGCAAAAGCGGCGCTGGTTGCCGGCGATGGCGCGCGGTGAGGCTATTGGCTGTTTCGGCCTGACCGAAGCGCATGGCGGCTCTGATCCCGGCAACATGAAAACGCACGCGAAACGCGACGGCGACGACTGGGTTTTGAATGGCTCCAAAATGTGGATTACGAACGCGACGATCGCTGACGCCGCCGTCGTCTGGGCGATGACGGATGAAGGTGTGAAAGGCTTCATCGTCGAGCAGGGCATGCCGGGTTATGAAACACAGGAGATCGAGAACAAGTTTTCGCTCAGGGCGTCAGTTACGGGAGCGCTGTTTTTCAACGATGTACGCGTTCCCGCCGCCAACGTGCTGCCGGGCGTCTCAAGCCTGAAAGGTCCACTAAGCTGCCTCACGCAGGCGCGCTTCGGTATAACCTGGGGCGTAATCGGCGCCGCCCAGGCCTGCCTGGACGAGGCGCTCAGGTATTCGCAAGATCGCATTCTCTTCAACCATCCAGTCTCGCATACCCAAGCGATGCAAATTCGCCTTGCTGACATGAGCCGACGAATCACGACTGCGCAACTCCTGTCGCTGCGACTCGGACGCCTCAAGGACAAGGGTGAATTGAAACCGACACAGGTATCGCTTGCGAAGTGGAATAACTGTCGGGCGGCGCTCGACATTGCGCGCGACGCGCGCGACATTCTTGGTGGCGCTGGCATCAGCGCGGAGTATGTGCCGATTCGTCACATGCTGAACCTCGAAAGCGTGATTACGTATGAGGGTACGGAAACGATTCATCAGCTCGTGGTCGGCAAGGAATTGACGGGCACTAACGCCTTCGGATGAACACCGCTTGACGAGCGGGGCCCTACCGCAAAACCGTGATATGTGGCGCATCGCGGCGCCAATGATTCTGTCCAACATTTCCGTACCCTTGCTGGGCATGGTCGACACGGGCGTAACCGGTCATCTTGAAAGCCCTGTTTACCTGGGCGCCGTTGCCATCGGCGCAATGATCTTCACTTTCCTGTATACCGGCGTGAATTTCCTGCGCATGGGCACCACGGGAATTACAGCGCAGAGCTTCGGTGCGGATGACAACGACGGCTTACGTGTTTCTCTCGGTCAGGCGCTCATCGTCGCACTGTTGATCGCATTCACGCTGTTCGCGCTGCAGCGTCCCTTAGGTCGGCTGGCAATGCAGTTGCTGGGGCCGGACACCGAAATTCAAGTCTATGCGCTTGAATATTTTTCCATTCGCATATGGAGCGCCCCGGGAACGCTCGCCAACTACGCATTAATCGGCTGGTTTATCGGCCTGCAGAACGCTCGCGTCCCGCTACTCATCTTCCTGACAATCAATATCACGAATATCGTACTCGACCTGGTGTTCGTCATCGTGTTTGGCATGAAAGTCGATGGCGTTGCACTGGCATCGGTATTTGCCGAGTACGGAGGTGTACTGGTTGGCGGCGCGTTTGCAGTTGCTGCGCTAAGGAAGCGCGCCGGGCACTGGCCAATCCCGAAGCTCATAAACCTCTCGGCCTACAAGGCGTTCTTCTCAGTCAATGCCAACTTGTTTATTCGCACAATGGCGTTAATGTTCACGCTCGGCTTTGTCACGGCGCAGGGCGCACGGCTGGGCGGGCTCATTCTGGCCGCCAACGCCGTGCTTATGAACTTCCAGAACCTGACGGCATTCGGCCTCGACGGCCTGGCACACGCCGCCGAAGCGCTTGTCGGCAAGGCGGTTGGCCAGAAACGCCGCGACGCGCTCGAGGAAGCTGTGCGACTCACGCTCAAGTGGTCGCTGATATTTTCCGCAGGGTTTACCGTCGCCTACTTCATCGCAGGCCGATCGATTATCGGTATTCTGACCGACCTGCCGGACGTTCGTGAAACGGCCATTCGCTATCTTCCCTGGATGATCGCGTCGCCGTTAGTGTCTGTCTGGTGTTTTCTTTACGATGGCGTGTACGTCGGTGCCACGCGCGCGAAGGAAATGCGAAACATCATGGTCGTCTCTACGCTCTTTGTATTTCTCCCCGCCTGGTATTTCCTGCAGCCGCTAGGTAATGACGGATTATGGCTTGCGTTCCTGGTCTTTATGGCCAGCCGGGGTATCGGCATGCATGTTGGTTACCGCAGAGCGGTTTTACCAATGTTGCACTAGGCGAGCTACATGTTGCCAATACTGTGGGCGCCATCGACCGGCAACGCTGCTCCGTTAACGAACGATCCCGCATCACTTGCCAACAGCATGAACGGCGCCGTTAGCTCGTCTATTTCACCGCTTCGTTGCGCCGGCGTGCTCTCCAGGTAACGCCGCCCTTTCTCAGTGGCGAAATACGGCGCATTGAGTTCTGTGACAAAGTAACCCGGACAAAGAGCATTTACGCGAATTTTTTTGCGACTCCATTCGAGTGCGAGGCTCCTGGTAAGTTGAATAACTGCCGCTTTTGATGCGGAATAGCTGCTCGCGGCAAGTGCCACGCGCATTCCCAGGATCGACGCGGTGTTGACAATGCTGCCCGATTTGCCGGCAGCGATCATGCGTGTGCCCGCTTCTCTCGCCACCAGCCATATGCCTTTGAGATTTGTGTCGAGCACCCAGTCCCAACTCGTCTCGTCGATATCCACAGCCAGTTTAGTATCGGCGACACCCGCATTGTTGGACAGAATGTCCACCACACCGTAAGCCTTCTCAGCCGCATCGAATGCGGCGGCGACGCTGTCAGCATCTGTCACGTCAAGAGTGACCGCAATCGCCTCTGCACCTCCGGCCGAGATCTCGTTCGCGAGAGCCTCCAGCCGGTCTATGCGGCGTGCGGCCACAACCACCCTGGCGCCGTAACTGGCAAGCACTTTCGCGAAATGGGCGCCAAATCCGCTGGACGCTCCTGTTACGAGCGCAATTTTCCCGCTGACGTCAAACACGGACTTTGTCATGCGTATCTCTCCTGAAAGACGCGGCTGTCCGGGGTCAACGCAATACGCGACGTCCGGCATACACGTCGCTCTGCAGTTCTCCGTCACTAATGGCAAGCCGGCCGCCAACCAACACATGAACGATACCGCCGGATGTCCGGTACGGGTCGGCATATGTCGCGTTGTCAATTACCGTTGCCGGATCGAACATCGTGATATCTGCATCGGCACCAATTTTTATGCGCCCCTTCTTTGCCATACTCGGACTATAGTCCTGCAGCATCGTCGCCGGCAGGTACGTCATCTTTGCAATCGCATCCTGCAGGCTTAATGTGCCCTTCTCTCTGACGTAACGTCCGAGTACGCGTGAGTTCGTGCCTATGCCAAAGGGTGCAACTTTCTGTTCGAGCGTGAAAATGGGGAATCCATCGGCGGCAACGATAACGTCCGGCGCATTTGTCGCCACGCTCGTCCATTCTTCCTTGTTGTAGTGATGGATGACGGTACCGCCAGGGTACTTCTCACGATACTCGTGCCACATCTCCTCGTCGAACCGCTCGCCCGTCGCGGCCCACTCAACGTCCTCATAAGTGATGTCGAAAATGGTCTGCCAGTCGCGATTGAAAACCGCGGCAGTATTCGAGGTCGACGCGGCATTATAGGGAAAAGACTCTGTCGAAATTTTTACGCCGTCATCACGCGCTTCGCGAATCAAACGCAGAAACTCTTCGATATTGCTCATGGCGTTTGCCTGCACGTGGCAAACGTGAACGGCCGCGGCGCTTTCTTTGGCGTACTGGATGATCTCCTGCAGTCCAGCCGGGTCGCCCGCGATACCGCGACGAATATGCACGATGATCGGAGCTCTTCGATCTGCTGCGAGTTCGAACACAGCTCGCATCTCGGCATCGTCGACAACTTCACTCATATAGTCCAGGAGCATGCCAATACCGAGCCCGCCTTCGTCGAGCCCGGTCTCGAGATGCTCCCGCAGTTCCTCACGTTGCTGAGGTGACAGTGGAGCCCGAAACGCCGGCCTTTCCATATCACCGGCACCGCCATCCGCGATGGCGCTTGCGACCATGTGGTCGGCACCTGATAAGGAATCGTCGGCCTCGAGAATGGCCGAGCGAACCCATGCATGTCCGACTGAAGCGCCGAAGTTAATGCGCGCGTTGCCGGCAATTGCGATCGGGGCGTGAGTTCCGAATTTTGTAATCGGATAAGCGCCGGCCTCGAGTTCGAGCGCTGTTGTCACGCCGTCGCGCAGTTCGAATTCCTGGCCCAGCGGCGTCCATGAATGACTGTGCACGTTGATGAACCCCGGGGAAACGACGAGGCCGCTTGCGTCGATCGTCGTCGAGCCCTGCATTGGCTCTGTCGAGATCGCCGCTACGCTGGCCCCAACGATGCCGACGTTGCGAATTGCGTCGAGACCTGACTCCGGGTCGATGACGAGCCCACCGTTCAACACGAGATCATAGATCGTGGTGTCGACCGGCATATCCTGCGTGGCGTCACCGCAGCCCACGATGCAGCAGCAGAATGCCAGCATAACGAGTGTGTGTCTCACGATCCGTCTCCGTCCTTCGACTGCGCACTAGCGCGCAGTACCTTCTTGTCTATCTTGCCAACAGGCGTCAACGGTATCGCGTCGATCACACGGACTACCTTCGGCACTTTGTAAGCCGCCATGTTGGCGCGACAGTATTCCTGAATTTCCTTACCGATGGCCTCGGCGTCCCGGTCTTTTGCGCCGGGTTCCAGCTCCACATAGAGGTTAACGATGTCATTGCCTGGTCGCTTCTCGTCAGGCGTCCCGACAACCGCCGATTCGGCGATCATATCCAGCGCCTTGAGCTTGTCCTCGACTTCGACAGAGAAAACCTTGAAGCCGCCGACGATCAGCATATCCTTGGCGCGGTCGCAAAGAAAAATGTAGCCCTCATCGTCCATGTAGCCGACGTCACCGGTATACATCCAGGTTTTGCCTCGCCACTCGCGCATTGCCTTGGCCGATTCGTCGGGCAGATTCAGGTAGCCCTTCATAACGTGTGGCCCGGAGGTAATGATTTCCCCTGCTTCACCAAACGGCATCTCTTCAGTACCCGTTTCCAGATCCACGATTCGCGTATCGGCGCCCGGCACCGGGATGCCAATTGACCCTGCTTTACTGCGCTTGTGTGGATTGCAAACGTGGACAGGGCCCGTTTCGGTCATACCGAACAGATCGCATATTGTATTTGCGCCGATGGCCGCTTCGATACGCTCGCGATCCGTTGCCGTCAGTGGTGCGGCGCCCGTAATTGCGACCTTCAGATTCGAGAAGTCGATATCTGCGAACGACGGATGGTCCAGCAACATCTGGTAGAGCGTGGGAACGGCCGCCAGCTGTGTCGGCGGAAAACGTGTCATCTGCTTGCAGAAAAACTCGATGTCGCGCGGGTCGGGAATCAGCAATGCCCGAGCGCCGTGCCGAATTGCTGACACCGTTACGCCCAAGCCCGCCACATGGAACATCGGGAATGCCGTCGCCAGTACTTCCTTGCCGATCTCCCACGGCGAGTAGGCCGAGGTCTGGCAAATGTTGTACATAAGGTTTCTGACCGAGATCTCGGCGCCTTTTGGCGCGCCCGTAGTGCCGCCCGTGTACTGGATCATCCACGTGTCGTTCCAGTCGGCAGGACTAGCCTCGAACGCGGTCGATGCCATATCGACGGCGGATAGATAAGTCGAGCAGTTCACACCGGCCAGGTCAGGGACCCTGACCTCAATTGGTGCGAGATAGTCCGCTGCACCAGCAACGATGACATTCTCAAGGCGCGCCGGAATACTCGGTAGCTGCGTCAACACAGAATTCGCCAGGGCATCGAACGAGATCAACGTTGTAATGCCGGCGTCCTCGATCTGGTGAACAATCTCGCCGGGCATCAATAGCGGACTGACGCCTGATCCTGTGCAGCCGAGTTTGGATATTGCAGCGAGCGCGATCAGGTACTGCGGGATATTCGGCATCTGAATGCCGACAACATCGTCTTTCGAAACACCAAGCGAGATCAGCGCATTTGCCAGCTGATTCGACGTCTCGTCGAGCTCACGATAACTGATCTCACGATCGATATATTGCAGCGCCGTGTTGCCGGCGAGTGATTTGCCATGCTCCTCGACCCAGTATCCGAGCGTGCGATCATCGAGCGAAGGGGCTTCGACGCCCAGTTCATCGTAAACACCTTGCCATGGGTAATTGCTCAATTCTTTATCGGGGTCGAACCGAGGTTATATAAAAATCCTCGGTTCGACCCCTATTATCAATGGAAGCTGTAGTTCACAGTCAGCCCGTAGGTTGCCGGCATGTTCCAGAGATCAACGGTGCCTGAGACGTTGCTGACAATACTGTGAATGCGGTATTCCTCATCCGTGATGTTCTTGCCCCACGCAACCGCTTCCCAACGTTCGTCAGCACTGGTCCAACCCAGACTCGCATCGAGAAGGCCGTAGCTGTCTATCTTTGACGCTGGCGAGTTGCTTACTTCACCGAAGTAATCACCTTTGTGTGCGTAATTGACTGCGAAATTGATCGTCGACCCGCCACTAAGGTCGAAAACGTAATTACTGTTGAAGCTAAAGCTGTTTTCGGCGGATCTTGGCAGCGTGTTGCCACTCAGGTCGTCGCTTCCGGAGATAAACGTGTCGTACTCCGCGTCGAGGTAACCGAAACTGGCACTTACGATCCAGTTTTCGCTGAGCAGTGCGGTCATATCCAGCTCGAGGCCAGAGGTGGTTGCCTGGGCATTGGCGCCGACGAGCAGCGAACCAACCAGGCGGAACACCTGCAGGTCCTCGTAGTCCAAAGTGAATACGGTGGCATTCAGCCGCACGCGATTGTCCGCAAATTCGGTTTTCAGGCCAAGTTCGAAATTGGTCGCGAATTCCGGCTCTAGTGGTATGACGGCCGTTGCCGCTGTGGTGCGCTGCGCGACATAGGCACCGCTCTTGTAGCCTTTCGACGCCGTGAAATACACGAGACTGTTGTCGCCAAAGTGCCAGCTCAGGCTTGTCGACGGCACGAATTCGCTCCAGTCATCCGACGCCTGCGCACTGTATGGTCCGTTGAGAGCCGACGGATCGCCCGTGCCAATGAAGGTGAGTAGTTCTGTGGGACCGTTAGCGGGTATGCCGAGGACTACCAGATTGACCGGAACGCCGAGCAGTCCACTGAGCACGGCGCTGTCAAACGCCGGATCCTCGTTGTTGATCAGCGCCTGCGTGATCTTCTTCTCGTCTTTCGCAAAACGACCACCGACACTCCAGTGAAAACTGTCGTTGATATGCCAGTCGAGCTGACCGTACACCGCCGTGCTCGTTGTCTCGTTATCCTGTGCGAACACGATATCGCCGTCGAGAAGAACAAATCCCTGAGCTGCAAACGGCGGTCCCCATGAGCCGACGAAATTCTCCGCACGATCGACATTTTCTTCCATGAAGAACGCACCAACCAGCCAGTCGACGTTGCCGTCGCCTGTCGAAGTCAAACGAAACTCCTGGCTGATCTGGTCCGATTCCTCGTCTGCAGCATCAATGAGATTGAATGTCGTGACGCCGATCGGCAGGGCAGCAAGATCCTCCGACCATTGATAATCGGTTTCCCGGTATGCCGTTATCGACGTCAGCGTGGCGCTGGCAAGATCCCAGTCGACTCGCCCCAGAATGCCGCTGATATCCCGTTTTTGCAAAGCGCCCAATGACGACGCACACTTGCGGATGTCACCGCCGGTTGTCGACGCGATCGTGGGATCATACAAAGGAACTGAAAGACCGAAAGGATCGTTCAGGTCCGTGTTATTGACGTTGCGGCAGTTACCAGCCTGATCATCTTTAGAGTAGTCGGCGATGATCCGTATCTCCGTCGTGTCGCTCGGCGCGAATGCCAACTGGCCACGAAAACTAAGGTTGTCCTCATCATGATATTCCTGGCCATCAACAATATTGTCGACGTATCCGTCCCGGTCCCTTTTACTAAACGAAAACGAACCGTTGACGCTGTCCGAAATGCTGCCGCTGACGAGCCCGCGAATGCCGATCGCACCAAAATTGCCTGCGGTCACGCCAAGTTTGCCTTCGAAAGCCTCGGTCGGCTTTCTCGTGCTTACACTAATCGCGCCACCGACTACGTTCTTGCCGAATAATGTTCCCTGTGGGCCACGCAATACCTCGATACGTTCGAGGTCGTAGAGGTCCATCGAACCACCACCAGCGCGCCCGATGTAAACCTCGTCAATAAACGTCGCGACCGCAGGGTCAGCGCCCGCGGAATCCAGCGTCGTGCCGATGCCGCGAATAAAGTACTGCGGCTCGCCGATGTTGAATTGGGTCATCGTGAAGTTCGGCGTCTCCATCGCGACATCCATGACGCCGGTGATGCCACCCTCACCGATGTCGTCACCAGAAATCGCGGTTACCGAAACCGGTACATCCTGGAGGCTTTGTTCACGCCGCTGCGCGGTGACAGTAATTTCTTCGAGCGCCATCCCTTCCTGCGCCTGAGTGTCAATCGCCGCAAAAAATGTTAAAGCCGGAACGAGCCCGATTACAGAAATTCTCGAATTCATGATGATCCCCCTGAAAATTGGCAGTGCCATCTTATTTTGAACCATCTTAGTTCACGTCAGTACTGTTATGCAAGTGTCTAATAAAAGGCAATCCGAAACTCGGCCATCATCGCTTGATTCCCCTGGTTCTACTGCTTTTCCGCTGGGGCTATCCCGGTGCTTCGCCAACAGAGGTGACTGACACGGAGCCGACCACAACTTGTTCCGAGCATTCGCTGCACGCGACGATGGTCTTGAGTGGTTTGCCACAGGCCTTGTGTGTCAGCAGGAGTGGCGAGCCGCGGTCGCTCACTATCCACTTGTCTGCCCATTCATGCATCATCAAAATGTGTCCGTACAAGTCCCTGCCCTTGTCAGTCAGCCGGTACTCATGTCGCGCGGGTTTTTTGTGATAAGCCTGGCGCGCGACGATCCCTGCATTGACAAGCAGTTTTAGTCGATCGGCAAGAATGTTGGTTGCGATTCCAATCGCGGCGCCGATCTCATCATAGCGGCGCAAGCCAAAGAACATTGCGGCGACAACCAGTCCGGTCCAGCGGTCACCAATGATGTCAGCCAGGTGAAAGAGATTGGTGTCAACGCCTTCCGGATGCGAGATTTTGGGTCTTGATCGGCGTTGAAACCGTGGTGGCACCGGTTCCACGTGATCCGCAGCAGGCCCGGGTGCGTAACGTACTTCCTGGCTTCTGACAACATTCTTGCAATGTTCGCAGCGCACTTCAGGGAGCATGGTACTGCCGCACTCCCTGTGAACAAGTCTCAGCGGGAAATGGTGGTCCTCGTCTGCGACCCAATCATGTTCCCATCGCCACGCCGTCAACGCCACCGCATATAGATCAGCACCACTCCTGGTCAGGCGGTATTCGTACCAGGTGGGTGAAGTCTGATAGGGGCTTTTGTACAGAATCCCCGCTTCAACCAGCGAATTAAGCCTCAGAGTCAGGGTCCCACGAGCAACGCCGATGCGGCGTCGGAAGTCCTCGAATCGATGCTCACCCAGAAATACGTCTCGCAGAATCAAAAACGACCATCGGTCGCCCAGAATTTTCAGTGCTTGTGCGACCTGACAGCTCAGGATCAGGTTGCCGTTCACCTCAGATCGAATGTTTTCCATCCTCATTGTTGAGCAATGTGGCATATGATAGTCTAGTTATGCAAGCGATAGGTGCTGTTTATATATGAGCACCGCTTGGAAATTGAGGAGTGACTATGCTTGATCTTTCGGGAAAAGTTGCCGTTATCACCGGCGCAAGCCGCGGCATTGGCCGTTCCATCGCTGAAAACATGGCAAGGGCTGGAGCCAGGGTAGTCATCAGCAGCCGCAAGCTGGAGGCTTGCGAAGAAGTTGCCGAGGCTATTCGCAGCGAGGGCGGCGAGGCGATTGCGATTGCTGCCGGCCTGGGCCACCAGGATCAGCTGGAGGCGATGATCGACGAGACCCGCGAGACCTGGGGGAAAGTTGATATCCTGGTTTGCAATGCAGCCGTCAATCCCTACTACGGCCCGCTGACCGGCATAGACAACGAACTGTTCGACAAGATGATGCACTGCAACGTGCGGGACAATCTGTTCCTGTGCAAACTGGTGCTACCGGAAATGGCCGAGCGTCGAGATGGCGCAATCATTGTCATTTCCAGCGTCGGTGGCATTCGTGGCAATTCCGTTCTGGGCGCCTATTGCATCA
>Ga0255052_10000028_pt1 | contig 91508 bp, 86 predicted proteins | sample JV7_2_21_MG_FD_188632 | JGI IMG/M metagenome (GOLD analysis project Ga0255052, IMG submission 188632) | Seawater microbial communities from Jervis Inlet, British Columbia, Canada - JV7_2_21 | ecosystem: Environmental > Aquatic > Marine > Inlet | place: Canada: British Columbia | collected...
ACACCGGTGAACTGACCGCCGTTGATCACCTGTAGTGCCGTGCCGGGATCAGCGCAGTCAAACACGTTAGCCCTACCTAGCGCCCCACCGAAGTTCTGGTAGGAATTGGCGAAGTGCACTGTCGGGTCCTGGCCGGCGAAGACGCCGAATCCGGCCGTCAGCTGAGTCTGGCCCCAACTGCTCGAGGGCATATCCCAGGTGAAGCCGAGGCGCGGTTGCACGATGTCCAGGCCGTCGAAGCTCTGCGTATTCGAGAAACCATAGCGCTGCTCGAATGCAGAATTAAAGAGCACGCGGTCGCTCGAGTCGTACTGGTCGAAGCGGATACCGGCGGTAACCATCAGCGAGTCATTCATCTGCCACTGATCCTGGACATAGAACGAGTTGATATCACGCGCAAATGCCGCCGCGGCATCTGACGGATCCTGCGTGTACGAGCCCTCGGCAAAGATAAAGCCGGCTGTGCCGGCCTGTAGGTCCGCAACGCTGTCAAAGACGATCGTGCCCGTCGCATTCGGGATAAACAGGTTGAAGACGTCGCGCGACTCCTGCTCAAAACCGAAGGTCAGCGTGTGGTCCCCGACCACGTAGTCAGCAGCCAGTTTGATCTGGTCGACCGTGTATTGCAGGTCGTTCGCCGAGCGGAAGAAGCCCGGGCCACTCAACACAAGGGGATCTCCAGAGCCATCTTCGACAGAGATGCGCGGGATCGGGTTCGGATCCTGTGCTTCGCCGCCGCCGGCCGGTCCCTGGATATCGATTGCGTCAAAACTCGAATAACGGAACTCGGTCGAGAAGTTGTCGGTCCAGTTCGAGAAGAGGCGAGCGGTCACCGTCTCGTTATCGACACCTTCGAATTCGAAGTTGTCGCGGAACGTGAAGCCGTCGAAGCCCATGTCGTCGGGATCGAGGTTCAGCTCCTCGAGTTTGGTGTACGTGAACTCGGCGCGATGCTTGTCGTTGATGTTCCAGTCGAAGCGCGCAAAGATGCGTTCACTGGTCTGAGGCAGTGTGCGCACGATATCGAGGTTTTCGCGGCCATACTGGCTGCTCAGAATGCCGCCGATGGTGTTAGCGTCGTCAACAGTGAGCCAGTCCTCGTTGGCAAATCCACCGCCGATCGGGCCCGAGTTCTGAATGCCGCCCTCATCCGTTTCTTCATAGTTTATGTAGAAGAAGAGCTTGTCTTTTACGATTGGGCCGCCAAGCTCGAAACCGTAGTTCAGGTCTTCGAACGGATCGGAGGAGACCCTTCTGCCATCGATCTTGTCGCCCGTCATGCCTTCGTTGTTGATCAGATAAAAGGCGGAACCGAAGAACTCGTTGGAACCCGGCTTGGTTACGACATTGACCGCGCAGCCCTTGAACTGGCCGTACTGGACGTCGAGCGGTGCGAATTCGACCGATACCGAAGAGACAGCATCGAAGGGAACCGGGAACGCAAATCGAGCTGACGTGCCCGTGCCTTCGTTGAGACCGAAGCCGTCATTAACAAGCGTACCGTCGATCGTGAAAGCGTTCGAGCGCGAGTTGCCACCCATGCAATTGATGCCATAGCCGCCACCGTTATCGGCGCGGCCGAGGCTGACACGTGGGTCAGCACGGATTACGTCGCGAACCTGTCGGGCGATACTCGGCACAGACTCGATGTCATCGAGATTGAATACCGTACCTGGCCCAATCGCCATATCGGCCGTGGCGACCATGCGCGCGGTCGTCACGATTTCCTCGATCTCTTCCGTAGCGGCGGCCAGCGCGATGCTGAATGATGACGGTGCCGAGAGGTTCGTCATCACGTCGGTAACGAGTGCGTCCTGGTACTGGGCAGACTGAACGCGAATCTCGTAAGGGCCACCTGCAGACAGACCGCGTACATTGAATTGACCGTTGCCACCGGTCGTAACGCGACGTACCGCATTGGTGCGCGTGTCGGTGACCGAAACGCTGACGCTTGCCGCCGGAGCGCCGTCTGGCGTCAGCACAGTGCCGCGAACCACGGTTGTGATTTCCTGTGCGTTTGACGCAACAGGAGTGGCAAGGAGAGCAAAAGCCAGCGCGGCTGTGAGTCCTCCTTGCAGGAACTTGAATAAGCTCGATCGCAAGCATCGACTATTGGTTTTCATTGTGGATCTCCGCTTTTGTAATATTGGAGCGGAATCATATGGCACGTGTGTGACAGCATGATTGCGCCCGGTTTGACGACGTAACCAGCGGACTAAACAGCGGCCGGTTACGCCAGTTCTGGATAGTTGTAGCATGTAATCTAACGCAGCGAAAATGCTTGTGCAATAAGGGCTTGCGGGCAGGAACTCGATGCGAATCGATCGTAGCAATATGCCATTTCGGCATATTCCAGAAACTGAATTATGAAATCGCTACAAGCTATTGTTTTTCAGTTACTTGGATTGTCGCGACGATGGGCCAGTGATCTGATACGCCGGTCCGTGCGGCGGACCGATAGCGATTGGGTACGCCGTCAGCGGTGACCTGCGCGGCCGTGCGGTTGGCGAGCTGCACCGAATCAGCGCGAATTTTCCATGTTGTATTTTCGCCACTTGCTGGCGAATACAAGATCATATCGAGGAATGACCAGCTGTCGTCACGCGCATAATACTGGGTACCTGGACAGCCGTCACAAGCGTCATGAGCCACGCTCCAGAACGGTCGAACAAAGCGTTCCAGTATGCCTTGTTGCTCGTCTTCGGAACTTGTCGTGTTGAAATCGCCCGCCGCAAAAATATTTCGATTCGCTGGCAGCTCATTGCGAATGGCATTGAGATGTTGGTAGGCCAGCACGCGCATCTCGGTGGGATGAAACGGGGCCGGGAAATGCACGGAATAGCCCGTAAGCAGGGAGCCGTCCGGCAGCTCGAAAGTTGCTTCGAGAACACCACGCGTATCGCCGAGCCGATCCGGAAACGCTTCGAGTACCAATGGGTGTAGCTTAGGCTCGCCCAAGATCGGCAACCTTGATAGAAACGCGACGTCCACGCCACGTACGTCGGTGCCCTCAACAAGAATACCGGGCAAATACCCACTATCCACCAGGTATTCGTTGCGCAGGCGCTCGAGTATCGACGCATTCTCAACTTCCTGGAGTGCAATGATGTCGGTACCTCGGCCGCCGCCAACCTGTTTGATCGTCGTGGCGAGCACACTGAGCTTGTGCTCAATCGCTTCGTCGCTCCAGTCGAGATTCAAACACTCATCTCTCCACGATTCGACTTCAATTTTTTTGCATTCGCTGATATGAATCCCGGACTGCTTGGCATCGATCGGCAAGTACGCCTTGTCGTCTTTTCCGGGATCATCGACGTTGTCAAACAGGTTTTGCACATTGAAGGTCATGACCGTGACAGCCGGAGTCGGTGTCGCGTATTCGTTGAGGTCGATACGCAGCAGAATCGCATTCGGATTCTCGAACGTCACATAAACGCTCCTGCCGTCCGGGCTGAACGCGACCGACTCAGCCTTGCTGAAATCACCGGCGCTGATAGGTGCAGGCCGCATTTGAAATGCGTCGATCCAGGAACTGTTCTCCTTGCGCCGGTAGTAGAAAACGCCACGGTAGGTGAGTACTACGGCCGCTCGACCATCGGCCGAAATATCCATGCCGCTGGGCTGCCAGTACCAGTTCTTAGTGGCGGGCGCGAACTCGACATCCTGGCGGGACGGCTGCGGCAGGCTGCGAACCACACCGAGTGGCTTGGCTCGTTGCCGGTCATCTGTCGTCGGTCGCAGCGGTAACTCATACAACACCGCCGGGATGTCGCGCTTTGTAAGTACGAGAATCCGCTCATTGTCGATATCGACCGTCAGCGCTTCAGCATCTCTCGAACCTCTCGGGTAACTGTAATCAAAGCTCCAGGCAACCTCCGCCTCATCTTGATCCGTCTTGGGCTCCTCGACGACATAGATAGTTACATCCTTGCGCTTGTTGTCATTGTCGCCAATGTCCGCTACGAGCAGGTACGGCGTACCATTCAGAACAAAAGAAGCGATGTCCTCCCAGTCGACGTTTTTCGCATCGTCGACCTTCACCTGGCCTAGTTTTCTGCCGTTCCCGTCGACGGCGTGCAGCCGCGGTTTGCCGCTGTCGTTGACTATCCAAAAAACCCCGCGCTGTCGTTGTGAACGAGCGATGCCGCTCGCTTCGTCAATTGCCTTGTTTTCCAGGCGGCCGGCCAGGACAGTTGACGGGAGGTTTGGTGACGTTTCCGGCTCCGGTGCCGGTGGTGTGCAGCCCGCGATTAACGGGATGAGACATAGTAGATAACGCATGGTGCTGATCGTAGCCATTAGCGCCCGGGCAGGCAAAAAAAAGCCCGGCAAAATGCCGGGCTTTCTTAGGTTCCTATACGGTCGACTAGAAGTCTTTACGTATTTCCACACCCCAAAACGCGGGTTCGTTGACGAACGCCGTAAGGTTAAGGAAGTTGATACCACCGTCAACAGTGACCTCGTCGGTGATATTTCTGCCGACGAGCGCTGCGTCGAACGAGTCTGTGCGGTAACCGACGCGCAAGCCACCGAGAACACGCGACTCGGCGACAAACTCGACCGACTCGTGCAGGAACAGATTGGCATCATCACGATAGTTCCAGTCAGTATTGATGTAGAACTCAGCATCGTCTACCGGAATGGAGTACTGCAGGATAAGGTTGGCCGTCCACTCCGGAGTACGCGGCAACGGGTTGCCGTCGATCGCAACTTCAATCGCCTCACCAAAGAAAGTATCACGCCTGCCTACCTCCGGATCGGTAAAAGTGCAGCGAGGAGTTGAACCACAAGCGTCGTCTCTAAGGTCTGAATCATCGATCTCCGTATGGTTATAGCTCAGGTTTGCGATCAACAGGAAGTTATCAGTGATCAGCATCTCGAAATCGGTCTCGAATCCCGTGCCATTGGCCTTGTCGGCGTTCAGCAACTGGTTGGTGTTACCGACGCCACCGGTTGCAGTCAGCTGCTGGTCGTCGTTGACGAATGCGTAGACGGATGCATTCCATCGAGCTCGTCCATCAGCCAGGTCGCTCTTGAATCCGAACTCAATCGAGTTGGTCGTCTCTGTGTCGGCAGAACTCGTAAAGCCGAAGCGTCCAAGCGTTACAGGTCCGCGAGATGCGTTAGCGTAACGTCCGTACCAACTCCACTCGTCACTCATATCGTAGGTGAATGCGAGGTCCCAGCTCAGGTAACTATCGTCTACTGAGATGGAGTCGGCCGGCGAGAACGAGTTCGGACCCGGCTTGACTTCCAGCTTCTTGTCATCGCTCGTATAGCGCAAGCCTGCGGTTACGGCGAATCGGTCGCTGATCCCGTATTCGACCTGGCCGAATGCGGCGAGCGATTCTGTTTCCTGAGTCACGATGTCCCGGGCGCCGTTTCCGAAGTCCCAAGTTTTGACGTCAATGTCGTCGTCAAGATAGAAGACGCCAGTTTGCCAGTACATCGAGTCGGTTTCGCCGGAGAGGCGAAATTCCTGCGTCAGCTGACCATGATCGTCGAGTCCATCGCCGGTATTGACGCCAAACCACAGCTGGTTGCCGAGGACATTCTCAATCCCGTCAAACGATGTTTGGCCACCATCGACATCCGTAGACTGGAAATTCTCGATCGAGTCGTAGCCTGTTATCGACGTAAACGTATTGTCGCCCAAGTCCCATTTCAGGTTAGCGGCGAAACCATTATGCGAGAGCCGCATACCAGCGCACGCGGGCTTGCCAACGGTAGGGCACACTGGAGCGCCGTCGTGACTGGCGACTTCTTCGTTGAATCCTGAACGAAGTCCTTCCTTGCCGACCTCAAGGGCATTCGCATAGAAGACCTGTGGCTGCGTGCCGTTCTGATGAAAGCCGTGAATCTTGAAAAGACCGGTGAAGCCGTCGTTAGGCTCTACAAGGAACTGTAGGCGATATGCCCATTCGTCGAACGCGCCAAAGTCTTTGCCCGGCGTTCCCGCCGTGGTGTTATTGATCCAGTCTCTGCGGCTCTGGAATTTCATAGAAAGTCGAGCAGCGACGCTGTCGGTCAATCCGCCACCGACTGCAAGCTCGGTAGCAAATGTATCGCGAGAGCCAAAGCTGGCACTGATATAGCCTTCCAAATCAGACGTCGGCTTGACCGAATCGATTTTGACGATACCCGCATTCGAATTGCGACCAAACAGCGATCCCTGCGGTCCTGCCAGGACTTCGATGCGCTGGATGTCATACAACGGCAGACTTCTGAGTACGTTGTTCTCGAGGAAAATCTCGTCGAATACCATGCCAACTGGCTGGCTCGCGTTGTTGTCGAAGTCAATGTTGCCCATGCCACGAATGTACAGTCGCGGTTGGGTACGGCCGTTCGACGATTCGATATTCAGGCTGGGAACGCGATTCGCTAGCGCGCGAACGTTCTCCGCCGAACCGAGATAGTCCCTGACGGTCTCCCCGCTTATGGCCGATACCGATGCTGGTACGTCCTGCAGTGTCTGTTCACGTTTTTGTGCCGTGACGATGATCTCATCAAGTACGATTCCGCCCTGTGCATTGGCCACGCTGCCGTATAGTCCGGCCACAGCTACTGCCGCTCCGGCAACCGTGCTCAAAAGCTTGCGTGATGCGGCCTTGTTTTTGTTTGTTGCGTCTGTGCCACACATCTGAAGGTCTCCTCTTGTTCGGTGAGCGAAGTATAGCGCTGTTCCATAGTGTTTGTGCACCCCGCATGACCGAATCTGTGGTACTCAGACGACGCTTGGCGGGTACAATGCGGCATGGCGACCAAACACATGAACGCAGCACCCGGCGATTTCGCCGAGACTGTCCTGATGCCCGGTGATCCGTTGCGGGCCCAGTACATTACGGACACCTACCTTGAGCATGCCCGGCGCGTAACGGATGTACGCAACATGTGGGGATTTACGGGCGAGTACAAGGGAGAGCCCGTCTCAGTCATGGCGCACGGCATGGGAATCCCTTCGGTCTCGATTTATTGCACGGAATTGATGGCTGAATACGGAGTCAGGCGCGTCATCCGCGTCGGCAGTTGCGGCACGTCACACCCCGACGTCAAGCTGCGCGACATAATCATCGGTATGGGTGCATCGACCGATTCCAACGTGAACCGTATCCGTTTTGGCGGCTACGATCTGGCGGCGATCGCATCGTTTGATCTTGTCAGAAAGGCTGTGCAAGCGGCCGAGCAGCAAGGTGTTCGCTACCACGTCGGCAACATGTTCTCGGCAGACCTCTTTTACACGCCCGATACGGACATGTTCGAGATGATGGCGAAATTCGATGTGTATGGCATCGAAATGGAGGCGGCAGGGATTTATCCGATAGCGGTCGAGCATGGCGCCGAGGCGCTGGCGATCTGCACGGTCAGCGACGATATTCCATCAGGTAAGGCGCTGTCGACGGACGAACGACAAACGACGTTCGACGAAATGATTGCTGTCGCGCTCGAAACCGTGATTGCCTGAGACTGACTGCCTTCAGTTCGTCTCGAGTTCGACTGCGTCGACGATACCGACGATGATCGAACGCACTGGTGCGTCGGCATCATCGAGGATCTGGCGTGCGCCGTTGCCCTCGTCGAGAATCAAAACGGTCTCACCCTGGCCAGCCCCGATGGCGTCGAAAGCGATGACATAGCCCCCGGTGGGGCGCCCATTTTGATCGAGTCGCTCGGCGACGAGCAGCTTGTGGCCGTCGACGATAGAGTGATGGATCGTCGAAACCACACTGCCTGTGACTCGGCCGAGGATCATGAGCTCAAGTCCTTTGGCGGATAGAGTCTCACCTCATCGACGAGGCCGACAATGGCATCGTCGACGGGAACGAAAGACGGATCGAGAGTCAGCGCAGCCTCTCGGCTGGCGACCCAATAGATGATCTGACCGGGTCCGGCCATGCGCGTGCCGTCGGCACAGACGAGGGGGGTGCCCTCCGGTTGGCCCTCGCGGTCGAGTGGCTGGACCCAGAGCAATGGTGTGGCGGACAGTTCATCCACCAGAACCGCCGGAACCACGGTACCGATTACGCGTCCCAGGAGCATGCGACCTCCTCGGGATATTCCGCGCTGGCCGGCTCGAAGTTGGGGCAGAGACCGAAACGGGTACCGTGGTCGAGAAGCAGGCGCAGGTCCTGGTCGAGCCGCGGCAGAAGTGTCCGGGCGAGGAGCTGATCGCCGGCCCGGTCGGCACAGATACCGAGCGCGGTCTCGGCGTCGGTCAGATCACCGCTCATCAGCGCCAGCGCGTGGCCCCCAAGGTCATCGCCCAGGCGAACCTCGGAGAGGACTACGGGAGTGCTCTTGACAGCGGCATCCACGGCGGCCAGAAGGGCAGGTGAAGACCGGGTTTCGACTACCGCCAGAGCATCGCCCGCCAGGCTTCGCCGCGTGCCAAGAACCGCGTCATGAAGGTTTGGGTGAACGTCCCCGAGGAATATGCTGCCGGAAAGAGTTTGCTCGGTTTCGCCAAGCTGTACGCCGACAACGAAGGCTTCCTCTGTACTGGCGACGCTGCCTCCGACCAGAACCAGGAATCGACCCGGGTGGATCGTTCCGCAACGGAGCAACGCAATGGGCGCCCGCTTGATCATCAGATCACTTGCCAGGACGCCGGTGGCGACGGTCTCGAATTCCAGTAGCGCGAGGGCCCCGTGTCGTTTCTTGTTTTTCGCCATGCGGTTTATACGATGCGGAAGTGATCGACGAGTACGCAGCGCCGTAGCCGGCTGAAGGCGACTGGTCCGGTGAGCCCTTCGCCGGTTGGGCTGGCGATGGTGAAACTGCAGTGACCTTCTCCTCCTTCGCCGAGGCCGGCATAGAAAGGGCCGTTCTTGGTGAAGATGCTGGTGTTGATGGTGCGCGCCATGCGGCTCAACGCATCGATGTCACGCGAGTACATACCAGCCGAGTGACCAAAACCGTGTTCGGCCTCCTTGGCAAGCTCGATACCGCGATTAACGCCGGCGACCGAGGTGACCGGTAGCACCGGCATCATCTGCTCGGTCCAGACAAGCGGGTGATCGTTAGGGACTCGTGCAACCAGAACAGGTGGGTCACCCGCCGCTGCAATACCGGCGCGTTCGAGAATCTCGCTGGCGTTCTTACCAATGAGGTCTTTCTCCATGACAGCGCGTTGCCGCGGCCCGCGCTGCTCACTGAAAATTACGCGTTCTACTCGGTGCAGTTCGCCTTCATTCAGCAGGTAAGCGCCGTGTTGTTTCATTTGCTGCAGCAGCTCTTCGACGATGCTTTCGACGGCGATGACTTCCTTCTCGTCCACACAGACGATGTTGTTGTCAAAGGATGCGCCGGCGACGATGCTGCGGCCGGCATGCTCGAGATCAGCAGTTGCGTCGACAACTACGGGGGGATTGCCCGGGCCGGCGCATATAGCACGCTTGCCACTCGTCATCGCCTGACGAACCACACCACTGCCACCGGTAACGGCGAGGATGCGAACACCTGCATGGCTCATCAGTTCCTGCGCGGACGCGATCGTAGGCTCGGCGACGGCGCTGACCAGGTTGGCCGGGCCACCGCCACGAATAATCGCGTGATGCAGGAGCCGCACATTCGCCATGGAGCATTCCCGGGCGCCCGGATGCACGTTGAAGACAACGCTATTGCCGGCGGATAACATGGCGATCGTGTTGCAAATGATCGTGGAGGTCGGATTGGTCGTCGGCGTGATGGCGCCGATGACGCCGTAAGGCGCGTATTCGGTCAGGGTCAGCCCATTGTCCCCGGTGACAGCATGCGGCGTGAGCACTTCGGTGCCAGAGGTCTTCCGCGTAACCAACCGATTCTTGATGATCTTGTGCTCGACTCGGCCAAGCCCGGTTTCCTGTTGGGCATGGCGCGCAAGCTCCTCGGCATGCTCGAGCATAGACTCCCGAATCGAGGCGATAATCTTTTGCCGCCCTTCGAGCGACATGCCGTCGAGCTCACGGTATGCGACATTTGCTGCTGCGACCGCATCATCGACCGTGGCAAAGACCCCTTCGCCCAGCACTTCGCGAGCAGCGCTTGTCGGGGCGCTGCGAACCGCAGCGCTTTGCGCCTTTTCGGCCGGCGGAGCCACGAGGCGTTCGGCGAGGCGAGTGGCAATGACATCCACCTGCCGATCGGTCAGGAGGCCTGCGCTACCACCGGGTCGGCTCATCAGTCAGCCTCTCCCTTGCGGTACTTCTCGTCGCCCTCGATCTCCCAACTGTCGACGATCGCCATAACAACCGCGTCAACGGGTTTTTTGTCGGTCGCTACGGTCTGGCGCGCGGATGAACCGCTGGCGAAAAGGACCATTTCGCCGACGCCGGCGCCGACGGCGTCCACCGCAACTACCGAGCCGCCGGCAGGTTTGTTGTCGTGGCCCCAGAGTCCCAACATCAGGAACTTGAATCCCTGCAGCTTGGAATCCTTTTCGGTGGCAACGACGGTACCGAGCACTTTCGCGAGTTTCACGGCTGCTCCTATATGCTGGTGACTACTTCTTCTTCGCCGCTTCAGGAGCGCGACCCAGAGGTATCGTCTCGTCGACGCCGGTGTGCGGACGTGCGATCACATGCACAGCCACCACATCGCCGACGCGGGCACCAGCGGTTCGTCCAGCGTCACATGCAGCCCTGACTGCGGCGACGTCGCCTCTTACGACAGCGGTTGTGTAGCCGCCACCGGTTTTCTCGTAGCTGACGAGCTCGACCTTTGCCGCTTTTACCATTGCGTCGGCCGCCTCTACCATGGCCGGAAAGCTCCGGCATTCGATCATTCCTAATGCTTCTGACATCGCTATGCTCCTCGCGAATCGGGCCCGCGGACCCAGGTTAACCTATGTAATTACTTTTTCTTTGTCTTGCCCGTAACGGCATTAATTGCCTGCGTAGCCGCCTCGTGCGCGACCACTACATCCCGTTCCTCGCCGCCAATGTAGACGCGGCCAAAGCTACCGACCGCTCGAACTTCGAGGATGTTGATATCCGCCGCCTTCTCCGCTTCGTTGGCAGCCAGCGCTGCGTACGCAGCCGGCTCGACTTCGAGAACAAACAACGTCTGACCGGCAAGGATCATGTTGCCGTGGCGAAAACGGTTAATAAGCATTGTCTGGGTGTCTTCGAGATGCCGGACGACCTGGTTGGCGACCACGCGCGGTTTATGGCGGTCCTCTTCTTTGAGACCCAGGGAATCAAGAATCGCCTGACCTGCCTGGCGAACATCCGCCTGACTCTCGGAGTGCAGCTCGAGCATGCCGTAGTGTCGCTCGACGATCTGCATACCCGCGGTGACATCTGTTGCCTTCAGCGCGACATCCAGAATCTGGTTAATTGCCATGCCCGGTGCGATCTCGACGAACAGGCTCGCCTGGCCGACCTTGGGCAGGTAACCCTTCGAGATCGTCGCCTGAAAGGACGCGAATTGCGGCTGCAACGAGTCCAGAAAAACATAAGCTCTAAGATCGACCATCGATTTAACTCCTCAAGCGCTAATGCTTGTCGATTTTGCTTCTCGCACGATGCCGATGCTTGCGCTTGCACCGAGGCGGGTGGCTCCCGCTTCGATCATCGCCTTGGCATCGCTGTAAGAACTGATTCCGCCGGAGGCCTTGACCTCCATGCCGGCGCCGCGAACGACCTCGGCCATAAGAGCCACGTCGCTGACAGTGGCGCCACCGGTCGAAAAGCCGGTGGATGTCTTGACAAAGTGGGCGCCGGCGCGTCGTGCGATTTCCGAGGCACGCCGCTTCTCGTCGTCCGACAGAAGCGCTGTTTCCAGAATGACCTTGCACACCGCATTGCCGTCGACGCAGTCTTCGACGACGGCCTGGATATCGCGAAACACCAGATCGTCGTTGCCGCTCTTGAGCGCACCGACATTGATAACCATGTCGATCTCGCGGGCACCGTTACGAATGGCGCGGCGCGCTTCCATGGCCTTGATCGCGGGTTCGTTGGCCCCAAGCGGAAAACCGACGACAGTGCAGGTGAGCACTTCGCTGCCACGCAGCAAATTGGCTGCCAGCGATACCCAGGTGGGGTTGATGCATACCGAGCGGAAATTGTATTCGAGCGCCTCGGCGCACAGCTTGCGAACCTGCTCCTCGGTCGACGCCGGCTTGAGCAAGGTGTGGTCAATGTAGCGGGCGAGGTCGCCGGGAATGCTCCCTGGCCGCTCAGCCGGTGCGACGCTGGTCAGTCCGGTGGCACCGAGCCGCACGAATTCCCGTGCTGCCTCGGGGTCATCACCGACGCTGGCGCCGGCAGGTTCCGAGCTGGTCATTGGACCCAGTATCTGGTGCAAACGATCAACGACCTTATCAATGTCCTGATCCGACAATTGCAGGCCGGCGGTATCCTCAGCGAACATTGCCACTCGATTCAGATGGCGTGGCTCGGTGCACTCGGTTGCCAGCCAGACGTCGACGATCTGCTTCGCCAGCCCTGCGCCGATAAGCCCGGCTCCCAGGGTTAGTACATTGGCATCGTTGTGCTCGCGACTATTGCGGGCGCTCGACAGATCGTAGGCGAGCGCCGCCCGAACATCCGGCACCTTGTTCGCGACCATGCACGAACCAATTCCAGCGCCGTCGATCATGATGCCCACGTCTACACTGCCTCGGGAAACCGCGTCTGCGACCGCCCGGGCAAAGACCGGATAGTCCACCGCTTCACGAGATGAAGTACCTACGTCCTCGACCTGGTGCCCGACCTCACGCAGATGCGCAGCGAGCATGGTCTTCAGATCGAAGCCGCCGTGATCGGCGCCCAGAGCAATTCTTTTTGGCTTGTTCACGTCCACACCGCCGAATCGTCGGGCCGCGCGGAACGTGGAGCAGGCGGGGAAACGCCGGTCTCTGCGTCAAGGACTGCCTGCAACTTCACAACATGAAGTCGGAGACGTTCGAGCCCGAGCTTGGTCATGCGAAATTCGGTAACAGAGCGCCGGCCCCGCATGGCCTTGCTAATGTCGATATAACCCACCTCGGCCAGTTTGCGTGTCTGCACATGCAGGTTGCCGTCGGACAGGCTGGTTGCGGCCTTCATTTCCGTGAACGAGACCGGTACGCCTGGCACGAGCGTGGCCAGGATGCCTAGGCGACAGGGGGCGCTGATCATTTCGTCGAAGTGAAGATTCACGGTCTATTTAACTTTATTTCGCAAAGTATCATGCCTTGAACAAGCCCGTGTCAAGTGTTTGCAAGCAATAAAGAGGCGATATACTTCACATTATGAAGTAATTTATTGCTTAAGCGAGTGTTAGCTTTATATTTTAAAGTGGAACGAATCCCCGCTGGCCGATGAGATATTACGGGTAGTCGTCAAGCAACCCTGGTTCGATTCGGGCGCCGACCTGCTGAATAACAGTAGTGCCGCAGAACGTGCCGATCTTCGCGCACTCTTCCAGTGAACAGTCGTTCACCCAGCCATACAGGAATCCGGCCGTGTAGGCATCGCCTGCGCCGGTCGTGTCGACGACTTCGTCGACAGGCGTTGCAGCTTGTATGACTTTCACCTCGCCTTGCACAATCACCGATCCTTCGTCGGAGCGGGTGATCGCAAACAGGTTGTCGTAACGGGCCAGCGAAGTCAGTGAGTCCTCGAATGAATCCGTTTGCAGCAGCGAGTTTACTTCATCTTCATCAGCGACAACGATATCGACGCCGTTGCGTATCGCGTGGTCAAAGGAGTCTCTGTGGCGTTCGACGCAAAATGAATCCGACAATGACAGCACGACCGCCGTAGCGTTTTTCGCAGCGATGTCGATAGCCTTTCGTGTCAGGGCCGGGCCTTCGGGCAGGTCCCAGACATAGCCCTCAATCAGAACGGCTTTTGGGGCACCAATAGAATCGCTGGTGATGTCGCTGGTGCCCAATTCAGTACAGGCGCCCAAATAGGTCTGCATCGTGCGTTGTCCATCCTCAGTGATCAGGATGTGGCTGCGTGCGGTGGGCGCACCGTCTACTGATGGGGTGAGCCGAATATCCACGCCCAGTGAGCGCATGTCATGATTGAAGATTGCACCAAGCTGATCGCGTTTGACGCGACCGATATATGCCGTTGATCCTCCGAGGTTGGCGAAGCCCGCGATCGTGTTTGCGACAGAGCCACCTGACATCTCGGTCGCAGGGCCCATCAACGAGTAGATTTCCCTTGCGCGTTGCTCGTCGATCAAGGTCATTGAACCAGGAACAGCACCGATTTGCTCGAGAAACTTGTCCTCTATGTGGGCCAGTACATCGACGATGGCATTGCTAATGCCGAGTAGTTGAACGGACTGATTCATCAGGATCTAAAGAGGCTTGAAACGGCGCATAGCCTACCATCGACCGGCTGGCCCTGCTTGCGATTTGCTGTAAGGAATATCGGGCGGTATCTTGTCGCATCGAGGAGCGGAGAAGTGTCGTGCGAAAATCGGGTGGCCTGCTGATACCCCTTACCCTGATCGTCGTCTATTACGGATTCTGGGTCGGATTGACGGCGTATTTGTTAACGCGTTTTCCTGCGCTTGGCGAATATTTTCCAATCGGCGGCATTGGCTATCTCGCGGCCTCCAACGTCGATTCGTTCGAGCCCATTTATTCAAGCGTCGCTGAGACGGTGCTCTCGCCGCACGGGCCGCTGCAGCTCGCAGTTGCCTGCGTCGGCGCGATTATTCTTACGATACCCGTTTCGTGGGTCTACTTCATCACGAGTCGTGCGCGCCGGATCGACCAATCCTTCTTGCAAACTATCGTCATACTGCCCGTGGTCGTGACAGGCATTGCGATGATTGTTCTTAACAGCTTGGCGCTCGCTTTCAGCCTCGCCGGCATTGTGGCGGCCGTCCGGTTTCGTTTCTCACTGAATCAACCTTCGGACGCGATGTACATATTCGTTGCGATCGGTATTGGCCTCGGCTCGGGCATAGGTGCACTGGGGGTATCCGTGGTGATTTCCTGCACATTCGTTCTTGCGACGCTCGTCATTTGGAAGCTCGAGTACGGCAAAACACTGGCAGGACCATTTCTGACGATGTTGACCCGGCGAGACTCCGGCGAGGATGACTACGATTAGTAACAGCAGCATCCTTATAGTGCATGGTCGGGATTTCAAACCGGCCGAAGACGCGTTGATGGATATCACGTTGGCTGCGCTCAGGGCTGGTGTCGAGCGCGACTATCCGGATCAGGTTGATGCGCTCGACAGTGTGTTCAAGGACAGTGCTTACTACGGCGATCTGACGAAAGCGCTACTTGAGTTTCGGGGTAAGCGTTATGATGAGTCTCTCGATCTCGGCGATCGCAGCAATGCGCTAAACAGCCTCCGAAGCATTCAAGCGCGTAAACGATTTGGCATTCGCCAGTACGACTGTCTTCCCGGAAAATCTGCGCTACGAGAATTTATCGCTGCTATAGCGGCTCCGGTTCTCGGTGCGATCGGACTCACCGTGCCGCTCATTTCCTGCGTGTCAAAAGATGCCGCGGAATACCTGTCCGGGAAAAGCAGCTATGCGAATAACGTTCGCGAGCGGGTGCGCACGAAGCTCTGCGAGATGTTCGACCGCGGCGATCGGGTTCTGTTGATGACGCACGGCATGGGTTGCGTCGTCGCATACGAAGTCCTCTGGGAGCTGTCCCACGCGGAGACGCACAAAGACAAGTACAGCGACGCGAAAGTGGATGCCTGGTTAACGCTGGGCGCTCCGTTAGGAGACTACAATATTCGAAAGCGACTTCTGGGTGCGAAGCAAGACCCGATTGAGTGTTTTCCGACGAATGTAATCACGTGGCATAACGTGTCAGCAGAAGATGACTACACGTGTCATGACAATACGCTTGCTGATGATTTCAAGAAGATGCTTGACCATCATGTCGTAAGTGCGGTGCACGACTATCACATCTACAATCTGGCCGTTCGCTATGGCAAGTCAAATCCGCATAGCTCGATCGGCTACTATATTCACCCGCGCGTTTCGAAAATCGTCACAGACTGGATTCAATCCGACAGTAATTGAAAGGCGCCTAAAGACACCTTCTGACGAGCTCCCTGTCGGCTCGTTTCGGGCTGTTGATCGTATCGTAGAATTTCTCGATGAAATTCAGCATTTTGCGCCGCGTGGCCGACGACAGCTCCTCCTGCTCGCGAATCAATGTCTCAATGTCAATTCGATGCTCGCGAAACAACTGCAAACTCGCCGGCAAATACCCGTTGTTTTTGCATCGCCCCCGATATAGTCGCTGCTGTACGGTCCTCAGCTTGAAGCGTGGGTTTGGTGCCGCATACGGTGCATAGACGAGCCCGCTCTGATCGAAATCATAGGGAATCGTGTAATGTAGCCCGTCCTCGCTCGCGAACAGCGCCTGATTGTGACAACAGTCCTCATCCGGCGCGGTCGCAATCGGTGAAAAATCCGTGTTGCCCAAAAAATACTGAAATACCGATGCGAGATTAAGATCCTTCGGGCGAATTTCCGCAACGGTCGTCTTTTCGATTGCCAGCGGTTTGGCGTCGATGCGCTTGCCGACTCTGCCTTTGTGCTCGATCAGAATGCCATGGCTCTCGATTTCAGCCCGGGAGTCCGTATACACATATTTGATCTTCAGAAGCCGCACGCGAAAACTCGTGTCGGTCAGCGCATTAAAAATGCGATAGGCGAGATATTCGCTGACTACCGCCTGCTCATAACTGGGCGCTCTGGTTCGGCAGTGCGTAACAACTTTGAGCTTGTCCTGCTTGTCGAACAAAGTGTCTTTGGTCTGCGATGTCTTGAAGTTGAGGCGAATGGGTGGAAAGCTGCAGATGTCCGGGTTCCGGCGCCAGTTGCCGCGGGCACGAACCGCAACGTTAAACTCAACTGTGGTTCCACTCTCCGTGATAAATCGAAACTTGCCCGGGATTTCTTCTTCGTCTGATCGCTCCTTGGCGATCATCTTGAACGGTGCTTCGACCTCAACTGCCAGTGTGTCATGGCTATTGAACAAGGGATCATGATCCTTGATATCCTGTGCGTTGGCCGCTAAAGCGAGAGGGAACATCGCAGCAATGCATGCAGTCCATTTACGGTATGACATCAATACCTCGACAGGGCGGTAAAATAGGCGGCCCGCAACAATTCTAGTAGGGATTCAGTCGTTTTGCATGAACAAGTACGAAATCTGATGCTGACACTCGTCGCGATCCTTGTTTGTGCGACGCCAGCAACGGCAGACCAATGGCGCTTTGAAGACGTCGAGCGTGTCGTTGCCATTACAGACATTCACGGCGCTTTCGATCCGATGGTCGCAGTGCTGCAACAAGCCGAAGTGATCGACAACGCGCTGGCATGGTCAGGCACGGAGACGCACCTGGTTGTGGTAGGCGACATCGTCGATCGCGGACCGGAATCACGCAAGGCAATGGATTTGCTGATGCGACTTGAGGGCGAGGCAGCGGCAGCGGGTGGCAAGGTACACGTATTGATCGGCAACCATGAAGTAATGAATCTTGTTGGCGACTTGCGTTACGTATCGAAGGCGGAATACGCGGCCTTCGCAGAGGATGAGCTTGCAGCAGAGCGTGAGCGCGGATACGCGGCCTTCGCCGAACAAAGCACAAGCGGTGAAGACAATCCCACGGCGATGCGAGCTGTATTCAATCAAAAGCACCCGGAGGGATTTTTCGCTCACCGCCGCGCTTTCTCGAGTGACGGGAAATACGGCAAGTGGCTGTTGTCGAAGCCGGTTGTCATCGTCGTTAACGAGACGGCATTTGTGCACGGCGGCCTTTCGCCTATGATCTCGGGAATAGGGCTGGAAGGCGTCAATGGCAAGCTGCGTGGCGAAATGGTCGAATACGTGCGTCAATTGGACGTCGTTTTCGAGGCGGGGGCTTTACTGCCATCTGACGGATTTCATGACCATCCAGAGCTGTTAGGCCGTTACATGCCGCCGCTGGATACACCGGCCGATGTCCTCAAGGCGATCGCCGTAGTCAAAGAACTGAATGCATCAAATCTTCACTCGCTCGAAGGGCCGCTCTGGTACCGCGGCAATGTCGTTTGCAGCGAGCTTGTCGAGTCGGACAAGCTTGCTGGAGTTCTGCAGGCTATCGATGCGACGCGTGTCGTTATCGGCCACACACCGACACCCGGCCGTCGCGTTCTCGAGCGTTTGGACGGGCGCATCATCGAAATCGATACAGGCATGCTCAACAACTACTATGGGGGTAGCGCTAACGCTCTGATCATCGACCCGAACAGAGTTTCGGTCGTCAATCAGCACAGCGATGAGGTGGTCGAACCGGTGCCACATCCACGCAATGTCGGCTCACGCCCGGACGGCAGTCTTGCCAACGATGAAATCGAAGACTTACTTGCCAGTGGCAATGTTGTGTCGCGTGGCAAGGATGCGAACGGTCGCGATGTCGTAACGGTCAGTGACGGAGCGCGAACGATCCAATCCATTTTTGCCAAACGGTCCGCTCGTGGCTTTTACCCCGAAGTTGCAGCGTATCGACTCGATAAATTGCTCGAACTCGAAATGGTGCCGGCGGCAGCGCGGCGTGAACTCGATGGTGTCCACGGCTCTCTGCAGTTCAAGCCCGTCAATTCCATTAACGAAACACAACGCCGGCAAGAGGGCAGCGGTGGGTCGGCATGGTGCCCGCTGGATGAACAATGGAACGCGATGTTTGTCTTTGATGTCCTGACTTACAACGACAACAGAAACGGCACCAATATTCTCTATGACCTCGACTTCTGGCAACTGATGCTAGTCGACCATGGCAAGGCATTTTCGACGCGAACAGGTGTACCAAAGCGTCTTCAGGGAGTCCCGTACGAGGTGGGCCAGGGTTGGAAAGATGCTCTGACTTCGATTAGCCATGAAGAGTTGCAGCAGCAGCTCGGCGACGTTCTCGATCAGAAGCGACTGCGCGCTCTGATTGAACGCGGCGACGAATTAGCAGAATCGGACTAGTCGACGACCGCTATACACTCGATTTCAGTACGGGCATCAAGCGCGAGCCCGCTTGCACCAAGGGCACTTCTCGCCGGTTTGTTCGGAAAGAACGTTGCATAAACCTCGTTCATCGCTCCCCACTCGGACATGTCGGCCAGAAAGACTGTGCATTTGACGACTTTGTCCATTGATGAGCCGAACGTCTCGAGCGTCTGCGAGATGTTCTCGAGCGTCTTGCGTGTTTCAGCTTGAATGCCGCCCTCGACGAGAGCACCTTTTTCGCGGTCATAGCCGACCGCACCCGACAGGAACAGCAGATTGTCGACGCGTACGGCCGAGGAGAACGGCAGGTCCATGTCTTCAGTGCCTGGCGCGCTGAGCCATTCAACTTTAGTTTCGGTGTCGACCGAAACCTCGCAAGCAACAATCAGAATCGCAGAAAGAACAATCAACAAGCGGTTCATTATCAAACTCCTCCCTCTAAATTTCGCCGTTGCTGGCAGCGGCTTTTATGTGATCGGCGGCGCGAAAAGCGAGCGCCATAATGGTCATCGTAGGTTGACCGCGCCCCGAGGTCACCATACTGCCGCCGTCGCAAATGAACAGATTTGGCACATCGTGGCTCCGATGCTTGCTGTCGACAACGGAAGTGGCTGGGTCGTCACCCATTCGGCATGTGCCGAGTAAATGTTCGCCTCCGGTGGACGGCTCGACCGGCAGCCGCCAGGACTTTTTCGCACCTGCGGCATCGAATAACTCCTCGGCGCGATCCTGCAGAAACGATGCCATCGCGAGATCGTCTGGATGATCCATGTAGGTTTCGCGAATTGCTGGCCGGCCCCAGGCATCCTTACTGTCGGGGTCGAGCGTGATGTTGTTGCCGTCGAGCGGCAGCGATGTTGTGCTACCCACGATGGACATTTGGCGCGTGAAATCATGCGCCATCGTGTCCTTGAACGCTTTGCCCCAGCGAGGAACGTTGGGGTCCAGGCCCGCCAGCGTGTGGAAAATCGGTGTTGCTGAGAACAACGGCCTGGCGTCGATACCGCCACCACCGTAGAAACCGCGCGTCTCATCGCTCTCATAAAAGTCATGGATGATTCTCGAAACCTGCACCCCCTTGTAGTCGTTCAGCGGGTGCTCGAAAACACCGTTCGAGGCGGCGTGCGCGTTGTGCATCAGGTTTCTGCCGACAAATCCACTCGAGTTGGCCAGGCCGTCAGGATGTTGCGCGTTTGCCGACATCAGCAACAGGCGAGTTGACTCCGCACCGTTAGCCGACAGGACGACGGCTTTCGCTTTCTGAGCTTGCTCATTGCCGTCGGCGTCCAGATAGACGACCTGATTGGCGCGGCCGTTACCATCGGTATCGATGCGAATAACAACTGATTCCGCGCGAATCTCGCAGTTGCCGCTCGCTTCCGCGAGTGGAATCATCGCTGCAAGCGTTGATGACTTGGCGCCGGCCTCGCAGCCGTAGAACATGCAATAGCCACAACTAATACACCCTGCGCGGCCATTGTGTGGCTGTGACAGAATCGCGTGCGGTTCAGCTTGTGCGTGCAGGCCGAGTTTCCTGGCACCATGTTCGAGGAGCACGCCCGATGACTTAATCGGCATCGGTGGCATTGGAAATGGTTTGGAGCGCGGCGCGTCAAATGGGCCCGGAGCACCGGACACACCGATTTCCCAATCGACCTTTGTATAGTATGGCTCGAGCTCCTCGTAGCTTATCGGCCAGTCGCTGAAGTTCGTGCCCGCAATCGGCCCGAGCAAGCTGCGCTCCCTGAAGTCGACAGGCCGCAGTCGCCAGAAATTGGCTGTGAAATGTACGCTGCTGCCACCGACCGTACGCGCATAACGAACAGGCGGGATGAACGGTTGCGTCGCCGTCTCATCTTCGTGGTGACGAAACGTCTGGCCATGGACCTCGTTGTTACCACCGCGCAATTCGCCGCGCATGAATACGGACAGCTCGTCGTGTGTGAAATCGCTGGCCTTGCGATACGGACCTTGCTCCAAAACGACAACACTGAAACCGGCCGTCGACAGTTCCTTCGCCAATATGCCACCGGCCGATCCGGAGCCTATGATCGCGAAATCGACGTCCTCGCGGGTATCGAATCGAACTTCATTCGCCATGATCCGTCTCCCCGTGCACCTGTCCATCGTAAAAACCGAACGGGTATTGCCAGGCACCGTGGTGGCCTTCGAAGCCGATCAGGTCCCAGCCGACATATTCCTTGTTGCCTCCGTATTCTTCCATCGAGAAAACGCCAAACATCGTCATGGCCCAGGCGAGGTTGAAAAACTGTCCTGTCTCTTGCGTCATCAGGAATGCGTCCTGATCATCCTCGCTCAAGGTGCTCAACCGCTCCGCATCGGGATACGCCTCGGCCAGCGCGGCATTGAATGCGGCGAGCCCGTCTCGAGCGCCCTCGAGCTGGCCGCTCATATCGGCGGCAAATGCAGAATCGAAGAAATAGACAACACCTGCTTCAGTGGCGCCCGGTGTATCTGTAGTAGGGATGATACGAGCCGCGATAGCTGCAAAATCGTCTGCTTCGCTGCTACCAAGTACCCTGAATGGCGATGCCTCTTGTTTCGCAGTACAGGCTGCCTCGGTGATCGCAATGAGTCCCGGGCCAAGCAAACGCAAATAGGCCGCGCCGGTCAGGGTTCCGGTTGATCGCAGAAAACGGCGTCTCGAGAGACGTTTCTTATTTTTCATGCGATTCGCCTTATTCTCATTCTGGTCAAAAATATACAGGACAGGACCCTAGCACAGGATCGTATAATGGGCGCTATGGGACGATTGACGACACATATCCTTGACACAGCGAACGGCATTCCGGCAGCGGGCATCGATATCCGGCTGTTTGCACTGGGCGCCGGCAGGGAGCTGTTGGCTTCGGCTGTCACTAATTCGGATGGTCGCAGCGGGTATCCGTTGCTCAACGACGAGACCATGCAGACCGGTGAGTATGAACTGGAATTCGATATCGGCGCCTATTTCAAAACGCAGGGCGTCACACTCGAGGAGCCGGCTTTTCTCGACACAGTTGTGATTCGCTTCTCGATCCATGCGGATCAGAACTACCATGTGCCGTTACTCGTGTCGCCCTGGAGCTACTCGACGTATCGGGGCAGCTGACATCGCATGAGTGGACCGGGTACGGACATCAAAGCTCAAACCGGCACGGTTCGGTTCGTGCTTGATGGTGAGCTTGTCGAACTCAAAAACGTCGATCCAACTCGAACGGTTCTGCAGTTTCTCCGCGAAGACATGCTTCGTACTGGCACAAAAGAGGGCTGCGCTGAAGGCGACTGCGGAGCTTGCACTGTTGTGCTGGCCGAGCTGAGTCGTGACCGCGATGATCTGTCGGTGCGTGCGATCAACTCCTGTATTCAATTCTTGCCGACGCTCGACGGCAAGGAACTCATAACAGTCGAGAGCCTTAGCCAGAATCGCGACTTGCACCCGGTGCAAAAAGCGATGGTCGATCATCACGGCTCACAATGTGGCTTTTGTACGCCGGGTTTTGTGATGTCTCTTTTCGCGCTTTACAAGACCAATGCGAAACCGTCCCGCCGTGAAATTGACGATGCCCTTGCTGGCAACCTGTGTCGTTGCACGGGATATCGACCCATTATTGCGGCTGCCGAAGCCATGTACGACGGGGGTACGGATAAAGAATGGCTACGACAACCGTCAGGCAAGGACAGCACTCCGGCAGAGCGTCTCGCGGTGCTGAGAGGACTGCAACGAAAGGAGGGTTTGCAGTTGTCCAGTCACGGCCGGCTTTTCTTCGCGCCGACGACGTCGGACGAACTGGCTGCGGTGTTGGCAAGTCATCCGGATGCGACCGTACTGGCGGGTGGTACCGACGTTGGTCTCTGGGTCACGAAACAGCACCGCGAACTAAACACGGTTGTTTATACCGGTCGCGTCGCTGAACTGAATCAACTCGGGGTCTCCACAAGCCACATCGAAATCGGTGCGGCGGTGACGTTGACCGATGCGATGGACGTCATCATCGCGCATTACCCGGACCTCGACGAGCTTTTCACGCGATTCGCATCACCGCCGATTCGAAATGCAGCAACTCTCGGCGGCAATATCGCGAACGGTTCTCCGATCGGTGATTCGATGCCGGCGTTGATGGTGGCAGGTGCATCGCTCGTGCTTCGCAGGGGCAAGAGCCGTCGCGAGGTGAACCTGGATGATTTCTATATCGATTACCAGGTCAAAGACCTCAGACCAAGCGAGTTCGTCGAGACCATTCGAATTCCGCTACCAGGGGCGGGCGTGGTACTTCGCAGCCATAAATTGTCAAAACGCTTCGATCAGGATATTTCTGCCGTATGCAGCGCCTATCGTCTCGAGCTTGATGGCGATACCGTGGTGTCGTTTCGCATGGCGTGCGGCGGGCTTGCGACGACGATAAAACGAGCCGGTCATTGCGAGGAGGCAGTTCTCGGCAAGCAGTGGAGTGAGGAGACAATCGAGGGCGCAATGCGGGCGCTGGTGAGGGATTTCACGCCAATTAGTGATATGCGCGCGTCGGCGGATTATCGATTGCGCGCTGCGCAGAACCTGCTGCGACGGTTTTACCTTGAGACATGCGGCGAACTCGAAGTGACGGTGTATAGCTATGGCCGCTAAGGCTCAGAAATCAGTTGGTAGAGCATTGCCGCACGATAGTGCGCATCTGCACGTCTGCGGATCAGCAGCGTACACCGATGATTTGCCGGAGCCGCGCAATCTTCTGCATGTCGCAATCGGGATGAGTGAGAAAGCGCATGCAAAGATCAGGAACATCGATCTTGGTGATGCGATATCCGCAAACGGTGTGGCTGACGTATATGTTGCCGCAGATATTCCAGGCGCAAACAACTGCGGGCCGATCGTCGCCGATGAAGTAATTTTTGCATCGGACCTTGTCCAGTATGTCGGTCAGGCGATGTTTGCGGTCGCGGCGGATACGGTTGATCAGGCACGCAAGGCCGTCCGGCTCGCAAAGATCGATTACGAGGAGCTGGAACCGGTTCTCGATCCGGTGACTGCTGTCGAAAAGCAGTCATTCGTGCTGCCCACAGAGACTCTCAAACGCGGCGATCCTGCTGATGCTCTGGCCGCTGCACCGCATCGCCTGCGGCGCCGCCTGGATTTGGGTGGGCAGGATCAGTTCTACCTCGAGGGACATATCGCGATGGCCATCCCGGAGGAAGACGGTGGCTTGCTGGTCTACAGCTCAACGCAGCACCCGGATGAGGTTCAGCATCTGGTTGCCGATGCAACAGGCCGCTCGGCAAGCGACGTTGTCTGCATCTGCCGCCGCATGGGTGGCGCCTTTGGTGGCAAGGAAAGTCAGGCGGCGACAATCGCCTGTATGGTGGCGTTGATGGCAACCAAGACAGGTCAGCCATGCAAACTCCGGCTCGATCGAGACGATGACATGATCATGACCGGCAAGCGTCACGATTTCGTAATCGACTACGATGTTGGTTTTGATGATTCAGGCCGAATTCAGGGCGTTGATTTCACGTTCGCATCGCGCTGCGGCATTTCAGCGGACCTTTCGGGTCCGGTTAATGATCGGACGATGTTTCATTGCGACAATACGTACTTTCTCGAAAACGTGAGCATAGAGTCGCATCGTTGCAAGACGAACACCGTTTCGAACACGGCATTCCGCGGCTTTGGTGGTCCGCAGGGCATGTACGCGATTGAATATGCGATCGATGACATCGCCCGAACACTCGGCAAGGACCCGCTCGAGATACGCAGGCAGAACTTCTACGGCATCGGCGAGCGTGACACGACGCAATACGGGCAAAAGCTCGACGACAATATTATTGATGCCATCGTCGACAAACTCGAAGCTGACGCCAAATATCAGAGCAGACGCAAGGCAGTACGCGCATTCAACGCGACCAGCTCAGTGTTAAAGCGCGGTATTGCGTTGACGCCGGTCAAGTTCGGCATCTCATTCACGGCCACGCATCTGAACCAGGCCGGCGCGCTTGTGCATGTGTACAGAGACGGCACCGTGCATTTGAATCATGGTGGCACCGAGATGGGGCAAGGCTTGTTTATCAAGGTTGCCCAGGTCGTCGCGGACGAACTTGGCATCACCATCGATCGGATTCGCATCAATGCGTCCGACACGAGCAAAGTACCGAACGCATCGGCAACTGCGGCGTCAAGCGGTTCCGATATGAACGGCAAGGCCGCACAGCTTGCCGCTGCAAAAATTCGCGGACGGCTTACCGAATTCGCAGCACGGTATTTCACCGTGTCAGAGACTGCGGTCGATTTTCATGGCAACAAGGTCACGGTTGGCAAGGAGATCCTTGGTTTTGAGGACCTTATACAATTAGCTTGGCTTGATCGTGTGTCGATGTCGGCGACCGGATTCTACAAGACGCCCAAAATTCACTACGACCGCGAAACGTTCAGCGGACGGCCATTTTTTTACTTTGCGTACGGCGCTGCGGTTTCAGAAGTTGTCGTTGATACCTTAACCGGTGAATATCGATTGTTACGTGTCGATATCGTGCATGACTGCGGTGATTCACTGAACCCGGCCGTCGATCTCGGACAGGTCGAAGGTGGATTTGTGCAGGGCGTGGGCTGGCTGACCTCGGAAGAACTGTGCTGGAACGAGGCCGGCGAGCTGACGACGCATGCACCATCCACGTACAAGATCCCAACCTGTTCCGACCTGGCGCCGGATTTTCGTGTGCAACTGCTGCAAAACTCCGCCAATCGCGAAGATACGATCTACCGCTCAAAAGCGGTCGGCGAGCCACCACTAATGCTTGGTATTTCTGCGTTTCACGCGATTCGCGATGCGATTGCGACTGAGGATCAGCCACTACCGGATCTGCAGGCGCCGGCAACACCCGAAGCCGTACTCAAGGCGATCACAGGTGGCACCTTATGAATGAGTGGATCGACGAACTGTCAGACCTGACGGCGTCCGGCCAACGCGTCGTCCTGGTGACCGTTGCCGGAATTCGTGGCTCCGCTCCGCGCGAGGTTGGGGCAAAGATGATCGTTACGGACGACGCGACGATCGGCACGATCGGCGGTGGTCAACTCGAGTATCAATGCACGCGCATTGCGTGCGACATGCTCGGCGATGTCGAGACTCCGTCGCTTCGCAAGTTCCCGCTCGGCACGTCGATGGGCCAATGTTGTGGCGGGGTCGTCGATATCCTGTTCGAGCCGATCGCCAGCGTACTTCCGGCATGGCTGCGAGATCTTCGTGCCTTGCACGGACAGCGCGAGCCGGTTGTTGTCGTGACAGATCTTGGTGGCAAGGCCCGAAAATTCCTGGTCACGGCCGACAGCACCTTCGGCGAATCGGACGATGTATCAGAGTCGTTGATTCTCGAGCGGGCGCGCGAGAGTCTCGAGGCCGGCCGGACAGCCCATCGCATAGATGACTGGTTTTTTGAAGATGTGGTCGGCACCGATCTGCATATTGCTGTTTTTGGCGCCGGTCACGTCGGCTCCGCGGTCGTGCAGGCCTTATCGACGCTCGACTGCAATATTCGATGGGTCGATAGTCGCCGTAACGTCTTCCGCGTTACGCCATCCAACGTGCGTACGATTGAAAGTTCCGATCCTTCGCTTGAGGTGGCGGCGATGCCGCCGCGCAGTTGTTATCTCGTCATGACGCACAGTCATGCGCTCGACTTCGATATCTGCGACCGGATTTTGCGGCGTGGCGATGCCGTGTATTGCGGCCTTATCGGATCTCTCACCAAACGGCGCCGGTTCGAAAAACGGTTCGCGGCGCAGGGCATGCAGAGTCACGACATCGAGCAGCTCATTTGCCCGATCGGTGTCGGTGGAATCAGCGGCAAGAAGCCGGCTGAGATTGCTGTTGCAGCTGCCGCTGAAGTGTTGCAGGCGTACGAGAAAGCGATGCAAAAGGCGAACCCTGTATATCCTGAAAACGTCCATCCATTGAAGCGACAGAAATAGCATGGAAGCCTATGTTGCAGAGTGGCTGAACCTGCTTGCCCGCTGGTTACATTTCATCACGGGCATCGCCTGGATCGGTTCGTCGTTCTATTTCATCTGGTTGGACAATCATCTTGAGGCGCCAAAGCTGCCGGAGGACGATGAGAGGGGAGTTGGCGGCAAACTCTGGTCGGTTCATGGCGGTGGCTTCTACCGTGCCCAGAAGTATCGGGTCGCGCCACAGCTTCTTCCCGAGACGCTGCACTGGTTCAAGTGGGAGGCATACTCGACGTGGCTGTCCGGTATGTTCCTGCTGATTCTTGTGTATTGGTACAGTGCACAGGTGTACCTGATCGACCCAAGCATAGCGGAACTGTCACCGCTCAATGCCGTCGCTATTGCTGCTGCCTTCGTAGTGGGTGGTTGGTTCATTTATGACTTGTTGTGCAAAACAAAGCTCGGCAGCGACGACAGACTATTCGGACCCTTGTTGTTCGCGCTGGTGTCCGTGCTTGCGTGGGGTTTGTGTCAGCTGTTCAGCGGGCGCGGCGCGTACATACATTTCGGTGTCGTGCTCGGCACGATCATGGTTGCGAACGTGTTCTTCGTCATCATTCCGGGTCAGAGGAGAATGGTCGATGCAGCTGAACGCGGTGAAGTGCCGGATCCGCGTGACGGCATCAATGCCAAACAACGCTCGGTACACAACACCTATTTCACACTGCCCGTTCTGTTCGTCATGACCAGCAACCATTATGCGATGACCTACAGCCATGAATATAACTGGGCAATCCTGATTGCCATCGCACTTGCTGGCGCGCTGATTCGCATCTATTTTGTTGCGCGGCACAACGGGCAGGCATCACCGTTGCCGATCATCATCGCGGTCATTTTGCTCGCAGGAGTTGCGGCATTGATTGCGCCAAGAGCAAGCGCCGCGTCAGGCAAGGCGGTCGTCTTCGAAGATGTTCGAACAGTCGTTCAACATCGCTGCACAACCTGTCATTCCGATACGCCAACGCACCCGGCTTTTCCTGCCGCGCCGGCAGGCGTCGTTCTGGATACGGATGCACAAATCGTCGCAGAAGCGTTGCGCATTCATCAGCAAACCGTCGTTACTCGTGTTATGCCGATCGGTAATCTGACCGGCATCAGTGAAGATGAACGCGACATTATCGATCGCTGGTATCAGGCGGCCGGAGAATAGCGATGGCGGAAGAGAGCTATCCGAGAGATTTGCGCGGCTATCGCGGCCATCCACCGGACGCCGACTGGCCGGACGGCGCACGTATCGCGGTGCAGTTCGTCATTAATTATGAAGAGGGCGCGGAAAACTGTGTCTTGCATGGCGATCCCACATCTGAGGCATTTCTGTCGGAGATAGTTGGCGCAGCGCCGATTGACAACCAGCGTCACATGAACATGGAGTCGTTGTACGAATATGGTGCGCGGGCCGGTTTCTGGCGACTGCACCGTTTATTTAGCGACTGCGGTTTTCCTGTGACCGTCTTTGGTGTGGCGATGGCACTTGAGCGCAACCCGGATGCTGTTGTAGCCATGCAGCAAGCCGCATGGGAGATCGCAAGTCACGGTTATCGCTGGATTGACTATCAGTCTGTTGACGAGGGCACCGAACGGGAACACCTGGCCAAAGCGATCGAAATCCACACAGAAGTGACCGGCGAACGCCCATCCGGCTGGTATCTGGGTCGCTGCAGTCCGCAAAGCCATCGTCTGGTTGCTGAGGAAGGTGGCTTTAGCTACAACGCGGACTGTTACTCTGATGATCTGCCTTACTGGGATTACTCATTTGATGCGCCACAACTCATGGTGCCGTACACGCTCGATGCGAATGACATGCGCTTTGCGACCGCGCAGGGCTTCAACTCCGGACAGCAATTCTTCGATTATCTGAAAGACTCTTTTGACGTGCTGTATGCCGAAGGCTCGAAAATGATGTCAGTTGGTCTGCATTGCCGGCTTGCGGGTCGACCCGGGCGCACGGCAGCACTGGCCCGATTCCTCGACTACGTTGCCAGCCATGATGACGTCTGGGTCGCGCGTCGCATCGATATCGCGACGCACTGGCGTAATCTGTTTCCGGCAGAAGCATGATGGCTTTGTCCGAAACCGATTTCATAACGCGTTTTGGCGGTGTCTACGAACACTCCGTGTGGGTTGCTGAGGAGGCTGCGGCGATTGCATTGGATCTGGGGGATATGGAGAAAGTCGCGCAACTCATGGTGGACTGCGTCGACAATGCGTCGACCGAACGGCAATTGACCCTGATTCGTGCGCACCCGGATCTTGCAGGAAAAGCACAAATCGCGGGGGAACTGACCGGGGAGTCGACAACTGAGCAGTCCAGCGCGGGACTCGATCAATGTTCCACCGAAGAATATGAGCGTTTTCAGACTCTGAACCATGATTACCGGGAGAAATTCGGCTTTCCGTTTGTCATGGCAGTCCGGGACAGCACTCGGACCGAAATACTCGCTGCATTCGAAAACAGATTGGAAAACGACCAGGATACCGAGTTCGAGACAGCCCTCGCTGAAATCCACAAGATCGCCGCGCTGCGACTCAGCGCCATCGGAGCTGACTAATGGTCGCTTCGTCAAATCCGTTTCACGCATGGATCCAGCTTGAGCAACCGAGGCTCGGCACGCGGGTGACCTATGCAACTGACGAGTTTTTCGCGGCAAAAGAGAGATTGATAGAGGCGAGTGAGCCGGTATTCATCGACGACAAGTATGACGATCACGGCAAGTGGATGGATGGGTGGGAGAGCCGTCGTAAACGTACTCCAGGACATGATCATTGCATCATCAGGCTCGGCGTACCCGGTGTTTTGCATGGTGTCGATATCGACACGAGTTTCTTTACAGGAAATTATCCACCGCATGCAGCCATTGATGCGTGCGTCAGCGAGAACGACGTGCCCGCCGGGGGCTGGATCGAAATCGTCGGGAAGACCGAGCTGGGGGGTGATCAGCACCACTATCTCTCGATTGATGTCGATTCGATCTGGACACATCTACGATTGAACATCTACCCGGACGGCGGTGTTGCCCGGCTGCGCGTATACGGTGAAGTGCGACCGGATGTCTCCGCGATGGAGGGCGTTATTGATCTCGTCGCTCTGGAAAACGGCGGGCGTGCAATAGCGTGCAGTGACGAACACTATGGCAGCATGCATAACCTGAACGTGGCCGGTCGCGGCGTGAATATGGGTGATGGTTGGGAAACGGCAAGGCGCCGCGGCCCGGGCAACGACTGGGTCATTCTCGCGCTGGGCCAACCCGGCGTGATCGAACAGGTCGAAATCGATACCGCGCACTTCAAGGGGAATTATCCGGATCGCGTTTCGCTGCATGCCGCAGTATTTTCGAATGGCGACGACGCAAATTTCGACAGCGATGCGTGGCAGGTGTTATTGCCCGAGACAAAACTCGGCATGGACAAGCAGCATCGCTACGAGAATGAATTGAAGGCCGTTGGCGTAGTCAGCCACGTGCGCATGTCGATCTTTCCTGACGGCGGCATTAGCCGACTTCGCCTGCACGGGCGCATCGACAAGACAGATTGACGCATGACAATTACGCTAATACCACAGACACTGACAAGCGAACGATTCGCGCCCTATGGCGATGTCATCGAGTCCGTAGTCGATCGCGCAGCGGCGATGAATGCTGCGCGATTTGAGCGCTTCGACGATCTATGCGGAATTGATATGCAAGACGATGGCAGAGTGGCCATCAGTATCGCGCGCTGTCGGGTTGCGACGACCCTGCCACTGCACATCGACATGGTCGAGCGACATCCGCTGGGCAGTCAGGCGTTTGTACCGCTGACGCCGTGCCGCATGATCGTCGTAGTCGGTCCGCCTGAAGAAAGTGTGGAGGCGGGCGACCTGCGTGCATTCGTTAGCAATGGGCGGCAGGGTGTCAACTACCACCGCGGCACCTGGCACATGCCGTTAATCGCATTCGATGCGGGCCAGGAATTCCTGGTTATTGATCGAGCGAGTGACGTGCCAAATTGTGACGAGCACAGCCTCGATGAGGCCATCATGCTGGTCGAGTCGTAGCGATGCAGCAAGCATTCCGCGCATCGATATTTCATTGTCTTGCCGATCCCGGGCCGCATGCGGAGCACTCAGCTGTTGAGTACATTGAAGATGGGCTGCTTGTTACTGAGGGTGGTGCGGTCGCTCTGCTTGGTCCGGCCGAAGAGCTTTTGCCGGGGTTGGCAGGCGGCACGCCACTTGAAGACCTGAGTGGCAAACTGATCGTTCCCGGCCTCATTGACTGCCATGTGCATTACTCTCAGGTCGACATCATCGCTTCGTATGGCGAGAAGTTACTTGATTGGTTGAATCGTTATGCATACCCGGCAGAGGCGCGGTTTGCCGATGCAGACCATGCGCGCTCGGTCGCCGATTTTTTCCTGGATGAGTTGCTGAGAAACGGCACGACGACGGCGTTGGTATTTGCGACTGTCTTTCCGCAATCGGTGGACGCGATATTTGCCGCTGCGGAAGAACGCAACATGCGTCTGATCGCGGGCAAGGTGCTCATGGATCGTCTGTGCCCGGACGAGCTCTGCGATAACGCGGAAACAGGCTACGCGGATAGCAAGGCCCTTATCGAACGTTGGCACGGCAAAGGCCGACTTGCTTATGCAATCACGCCGCGCTTCGCACTGACCTCGACCGAGGAGCAACTCGAAGCCGCAGGGCGCCTTGCCGCCGAGTACCCCGATACCTGGGTTCATACGCATCTCGCAGAGAACCAGGAAGAGGTAGACCAGATTGCCAAGCAGTTTCCGTGGAGTCGAAGCTATCTGGACGTATACGACCATTTCGGCCTGGTTCGCAGTCGGTCAATGTTTGCGCACTGCCTGCATCTCGATGCTACCGACCGTGCGTTGATGGCCGAAAAAGGCGGCGCCGGTGCATTCTGTCCGACGTCCAACCTGTTCCTGGGCAGCGGACTATTCGATCTGCAATCGATGGTGGATGCGGGCATCGGTGTCGGGCTTGCGACTGACGTCGGCGGTGGCACAAGTTTGTCGCTGTTACGAACCATGAGCGAGGCGTACAAGATTTTGCACTTGCAGGGCCAGTCCCTACCGGCGAGTCGTGCCCTCTACCTCGCGACGCTCGGAGCCGCCGAGGCGCTAGGTCTCGACGACTGCATCGGCAATCTTGCAGCTGGTAAAGAGGCGGACTTCATTGTTCTCGATACCGATGGTTCGAATATCACTGCGCGACGCGCCCAGGCGGCGACATCTGTTGACGAACTGCTGTTTTCACTGATCTTTCTCGGTGACGATCGCAATGTTGCGGCAACCTATCTGCAGGGCAAGCTCAGCCAGCGCAGCCCTGCATACCCGATCAAGTAAGCAGGTCAGTCGAGCAATGGCTCCAGCCGGTCGATGATCGACTTGAGCTCAGGGCGGTTTTCACGCAGTTCATCGACTGACAATCCGGACAATTCGTATGGCAATACGAGCCAGTCCTGAGTCTCGTGAACGTAGTAATCGGGTACCCGCACTGTCTTATCGGAGGGTCGATACCAAACCGTTGCGACTCGAATGTCCTCAGGCAGGTTGCGGCGCGTTTTCTTCGCGAGTTGGTCAATGACGGCCTTGACGCTGGAACCCGTGCTGTAGACATCGTCAACAATCAGCAATGAGTGATGTGAACACAGGTTTTCGAGCAAGTACTGCAGTCCATGTACCCGTATCGAATCGGCTGAGTTAACCATCTCGGTGTAACTTGGCGCGCCGCGATAGGATGTGCGAATCGCTATGTGGTCAGTCTTCGTGCCCAGAAAGTCGAGGCCTTCCTGCACTGCGATGCCGACCGCGCTGCCGCCGCGCCACAGCCCGACAAGAAAATCGGGGTGATAGCCAGCGGCCGAGATACCGGCGGCGAGCTGAAAAGAATCTCTGAGAAGGTCGTCCGCGGCGACGAATGTCTTGTTCATTGTTTTTCCGAGCTTGCGGTGGGGTAGAATCTGGTCGGAGCATTATAGCGGCAGCTGAAAGTCTCAACACAAGAAAAACGACACAAGAGAGCGACAATGGACAAAATCGTACTTTCGGCGCAGGACCTGCTCGAAGACTCATTTCGCCTTGGACTAAGAGTCCTCGAAAGCGGCTTCAAACCTACGATGATTATTGCTATCTGGCGCGGTGGCACGCCGGTCGGCATGGCCGTGCAGGAGATCATGTCCTACTGCGGTGTGGAGTCCGATCACATCGCCATTCGCACATCGTCCTACGTCGGCGTGGATCAGCGCGGCGCGGTTGCTGTGCACGGCCTCAACTACATCATCAAGAAGATCTGTTACGACGATCGCGTACTGATTGTTGACGATGTTTTTGACACGGGCAATACGATTGTTGCCGTGATCGAGGAACTTACGAATCGTGCGCGCGGCAATACGCCTGAGGATATCCGCATTGCAGTGCCGTGGTACAAGCCGAGTCGCAACGAGACAGACATTGAGCCTGATTACTTCATGCGCGAAACAGCTGAGTGGCTCGTATTCCCACACGAGCTCGATGCCCTGACCCCAGAAGAACTGCAGCTGAAGCGCCCGGAGATTTCGGCGATCATCGAGTGCGCAAAGAAACAGAAAGCGACAGCCTGAGACGATCTCCCGATTATGCAAAGGATCTGTGTCTATTGCGGTTCAAACCCCGGCGTCAATAGCGACTACGCTGAGGCCGCAAGGAATCTTGCCGGCGTTCTTGTCCATCACGACATAGAACTCGTCTACGGCGGTGCAGCCAAGGGAATAATGGGCATTCTTGCCGACAAGGTTGTCGAACTTGGCGGTGCCGTTCACGGCGTCATCCCAAAGCTGTTGCAGGAAAAGGAGATCGCGCACCCGAGCCTGACCGAGCTGCACGTTGTTGCGACGATGCACGAGCGCAAGTCAATGATGGCCGAATTAGCAGATGGCTTCATAGCGTTGCCGGGCGGTTTTGGCACTCTCGAGGAGCTGATTGAGATCCTGACCTGGGGTCAGCTTCGGTTTCACGATAAGCCCTGCGGTGTGCTTAATGTGCTCGGTTACTTCGACAGACTACTGGACTATCTCGATCACGCGCAGAAAGAAGGGTTCTTGCGAAGCGAGAATCGTGCAATGTTGCTATGTGATAAAGACCCCACCGGACTCATCCAGCAGTTCGAGCGCTACAAGGCGCCACAAGTAGACAAATGGATTTAGAAAAGCAAACGTAGCTTTCCTTTCGCAGCCGCGCGAAGATTCTGCGCAAACATCGAATACTGAATGCCGATGCGACGGCCTTTCAATTTCGTACCCACGCAGATCCTCAGTGGTGTCGTGAAGACTTCGACAGGCTCGCCAGGCTGAATATCACCAAGCTTGCACGACACATGCACTGCATCGTCCCGCAGGCTGACGGCCGGATAGTCGGCCTGCTCTCTTGGTGAGCGGTCGACAAAGCCGTCGTCTCGAGGCAGTTTTGGTAGATGGCTCGCGACATGAAATGCGTCGTGATTTGGCATGACCAACCTCAGCGCAACGTCATTTATCGTCGTGTCGCCCTGGTTGTAGACTACGAGCTGGATGGCAGTAGCGTGTTCCTCAAACAGGAAATGCTCGTCATGATCGCGATATTCATTGTCAGATTGACTGATCTCCGATCTGATTTCTGCAGTCGAACGTCTCTCATACGGTTTATCTGCGCCGAAGAGGCGGGCGTGTGTGAGTCTCGCGACCGCCGTATTTGTAGTCGATGTATGAATCTGATGTTTTGCCTCAATGAGTTCGCGAAGTCTGTCGCTCGCGACCGCGGACGGCAATTTGGCAAGACTGCATGTCGCCACTTTCAAGTCCTTGTGAATAATCTCGCCGGGGAACCCGATTTCGATGCTTGCTGCCGTTACTGAATCTTCGAATTTTCTCTCAAAAAGAGATTGCAGCTGCCGTCGACCCATCTTCACGGCAGAGCCACCAGTACGCATGTATGCGTCACCGCGGCGCAGCGTTACAGAATGATCGATACGCATCATGTAAGGACGATCCTGGCAATCTCCGATCTCAAAGACGCCGATCCGCTCGCCGTCAACCATGACCGGTTGATACCGGATCCGGATAGGCGGTTCGATATTGTCGTTGGCAATCGACTGGTAGGAAGGCTCGCCCGAGAAGTCATTGCGATCAACCGAGTACATTCGCTTGCGACCCTTCGCGTCAAATTCTATGCCAGTGATGATGTAACGTGTTCCCTCAACGGATGCGTTCGCCATCGCAAGAACGTCGCGCAGAAAGCTCCGGACGCCTTTTTTGCCGTACGCATGTTTACGAAGAAGTACGGCGGTGGAAGGCGTCGCCGAGCGAACTATGCGGGCGAGGGGGTCCATAAGCCGTAAACTATGACCGATTATGTTGAAATAGCGGCGGAACTAATCGTCATTTTTGAGAGAAAAACTATTGCACCAGCCTGATTCGATACGCGTAATCGTCGCGCGGTTTCTTGCGCGCATCAACTCGACGAGCAGGGAAGGATTCGATGCTGCGATTCGACACGCACTCGGTCGATGCTAAATGCCCGCAATGCCGGGAACACCAATAGAATCAGTTGCTTAAGGACCGACGTCGCAGGTCCGACCTGTGGAATATGTCCAATTTGAGAAAATATGACCATCAATGGCGAATGTGTTGCCTGAAAGCTGTGGAACAGTTCCCGGTAATCAAGAGCTTACCTGCCTAATATTGGCGACATTAAGTTAGATCAAGAAGGAACGCATGAGTTTCGAGATCGCCATTTCGGTCTTGCTGATGTTCAGTGCCGCGTGCTATTTAGCGCTGGGCCTGCGTCTGGTCGCGGCAAAACGCGAAGTTGGCACCATGCCGATCGGACTCCTGTTCCTGGTGGTCAGCTTTTGGGTTGTTGGTGGTGCGATCGAGTTGATGTCGGCCACCTTCCAGATCTTCACAATCGGCCGGACGATGCATTTCGTCGGTACCGCATTGCTGCCTGTAGCCGCCTACTTCTGTTTTCGTGAGTATACGGGTCGACACACCTCGATCCACCGCATTACATTGTTGTTGGTCATTCCGTTCGTGTCGATCGCACTGGCAGCGACGAATTACTACCACGAGTTCATGTGGTATCTGCCGATTGCGAATTCCGCCGGAGACTTTCTGACACGACCCGTGCAATGGGGGCCATGGTTCCTGTTTGTACACGCGCCGTATAGTTATGCCGTAATTGGTACGGCTATGCTCACCTTACTCACTCACAGTACGGCGGTTGCCCGTGCACACCGTCGTGGCTTGTTTTTACTTGTCGCAGCGTGTTTCGGGCCACTGACAGCGACACTGGCCTACGACCTCGGATTTGGCCCGGATACTATCTCCTTCGTGCCAATTGTATTCACCGTAATGTTGCCAATTTATGCGTGGCTTGTTCTGGCCGAACAAATTGTAGAGTTCACGCCGCTCGCCTACGAAACCGTGTTTCAGAATATGCAGGATCCCGTGGTTGTGGTTGATGACCAGGGAAGGATCATCGGACTGAATCATGGTGCGGAGAGTCTGCTCGACATCACAGAGACGTCTGCGCTTTTTGAGCCGCTAGACAGTGTGCTCGGTGAAGACTCGCCCGAGGTATTCGAAGTTCTTGAGACCGGCGAACCGCGAAAAATGATGACGATAACGGGCCGGTTCTTGCACGTGCAGGTTTCACCCATGACGTCAGACCGTGTGTCGTTGCGCAACGGCAAGGTGCTGATGTTCCGCGATGTTAGCGATGTCGAAAGAGCCCAGGCGGAGGTAAGGGCTAGTGAAAAGATGCTGCGCACGCTTATCGATCACTCCGTCAACGGCATCATTCGCCTGCGCTGGGAACAGGAAGAAGGGGATGACTTCAGAAAACTGCGCTGCATATTCGCCAACGCGATGGCCGGCCGCTTCTTGAACGCAAATCGCGAAGACCTCGTCGACTGCAGCGGCGAACAAATTGTCAAGATTGCGACCAATGCAATGGAACCCGAAGACGCCAGGGAAATCCTGGAGAGTTTTAGCACGGCCACCGATACTGGTGAAAGCATCGACACCGAGGTCAACCACCTGTCCGATGGCTCGAACAAGTGGTTGCGCATGATTTGCGAGCCGTTCGGTAATGATATCGCTCTTACGTTTGTCGATATCACTGATGGCAAAGCGAAAGAGCAGCACATGGAGTCGATCGCACGATCGGATCCCCTGACTGGCGTGCTGAACCGACGCGGCTTCGAACGTGACGCATCGCAGCGCCTGACTGATAGTGCGGATGACGCCACGGGCGCGTTGCTGTTTATTGATCTCAACGACTTCAAAATCATCAATGATAGTTACGGTCATGAAATCGGAGATCAGTTGTTGACGATTGCAGCGAAGCGACTGCGTAAGAGCCTGCGGTCGTGTGACATTATCGGTCGCCCCGGTGGTGACGAGTTTGTAGCGCTGGTTCCCGATGTCACGCCGGAGGTTGCAGGCAAGCTCGCAGCAAGACTGACAAAGGCGCTCGAAGAAGCATATCTGATCGGTGACAAGAAGCTCGACTGCCCTTCGAGTATTGGCCTCGCCTTGTACCCCAGGAATGCGAATACGCTGACAGGCCTGATGCGTGAGGCCGACCAGGCGATGTATCGCGCCAAGGCGCGTTGTCGTGGTGTCGCCGATATCCGCAGCGGAGATCTGCTCGAAAAAGCCATGTAATATTCCGACTCCCACTCCGGTCCCATAGACAGACTGATAAGGAGTAAGGCGAGATGTGGAAGTCCATTGGCGATCAACTGAACCCCCGTGCAACCATCTTTTATGCGCTGTCCACGGTTCTGTTCCTGAGCCTGGCATGCAGCATGTCTATGCAGTATGGGCATGCGGACGTACCGATTGCCGATTCTGCCGAACTTGCCCAGCCTTTGCAGGTAGGGCAAAGTGCGCCGCGATTTACTGTGCAGACAGTTGCTCATGAGGCGTTCGAGTTCGACCCTCGTGATCTGGAGCGCCCCGTCGTCGCGATCACCTTTCGCGGCGGATGGTGTCCGTTCTGCAACATGCATTTGTCGGAACTCAAAGATGTTGTAGGTGAGATCGATGCGCTTGGTGTAGATGTGCTCTTTCTCAGTGGCGATCGGCCGGAGCTGTTGTACAAGAGCCTGAGCCGTGAGACGCAGGAAGATATCGCCAATCTCGACTACCAGATTCTGTCCGATGCCGATGCACAGGCGGCCATCGCCTTCGGCATCGCTTTCAAGGCCTCGAAAAGGACGATTGATCGCCGCAATGAGAAGGGCCAGGACATTGTCGATTCATCAATGTTGAAGCACGGCGTGCTTCCAGTCCCCTCGGTCTTCGCGATCGACAGGAATGGCGTAATCGCATTTTCCTATTCCAATCCGGACTACAAGGTTCGATTGCCGGCTGACGAGTTACTCCAGGTTGCGACAGAGATAGCTGCATCCAAATAGTCGCCGTCCGTCCGTGATGGTAGGCTTCGCTGATACTTGGTTTCAGGCGTGGAGAGACCGATGGTAACGGCGATAGTCATGAGCAAGGCGGAAACCGGCCGCATTCCCGACCTGGCGAATCAGATAGCCGAAATGGAAGGCGTGCAAGAAGTGTTCTCTGTTGCGGGCCGGCATGACCTCGTTGCAATTGTCAAAGTCGCCCACAATGACGACCTCGCCGATGTCATCGGTGACAAGATGAGGTATTTGCAGGGCATCGTCGAAACCGAGACCTTGATTGCCTTTCGCGCCTACTCGAAGAAGGATCTCGAAGCTGGCTTCGAACTGGGCCTTGACTAGAGATAATTAAATGAGCGATTCCAGTCGTGGCAATCCGCTGGCGCGGATCGTCAAAGCAGCGACCAAGGTCGAACCCGACGAGCTAAATGCAACGCTGCTGTCGTTCGTGTTTGTATTCGTTTTGATGACTGCGTATTCGATACTCAAACCCGTTCGGGATGGATTGGGTGCCGACTGGGGTGCGGTTGGTCTGAGTACAACATGGACGATTACGTTTATCGCCAGCGTTGCAGCGGTCAGCATTTACGGTGCGATTCTCTCGATAACACGTTTTCGATCTTTGGTGCCCGGTGTTTACGCCTTTTTCGCGACCACGTTTCTGGTTCTCTATGTAGCTAAAGAATTCTTTGCCGATCCTGTGTGGATCAACAAGGGATTTTATGTGTGGGTCAGCGTTTTCAGTCTTTTTCATCTATCCGTGTTTTGGGGCTTCATGGCGGACCTGTTCAACAAGTCCCAGGCGCCTAGGCTTTTCGGGATTATCGCGGCTGGAGCGAGCGTCGGGTCCATTGTCGGGCCGATGGTGACCATTTTCCTTGTAGATATCATCGGCACCAATTCAATGCTGCTGGTATCTGCAGATTTGCTGCTCGTAGCGATTCTGATCATCTTCGCGCTTGAGCGATTGAGAATCTCAAAACTGGGCAATGAGGAACAAGTTGCGCAGACGTCTCAATGGCAGGAATTCAGCAAGGATCCGTTTGCCGGTTTTCAGATTCTCTTTTCAAGCAAGTACCTGCTCACCATCGGCGCGTTTATTATTTTGTACGCGACAATCAGCACGTTTGTCTATTTTGAATTGCAGGACCTGACAAAACACTACGACATTAATACACGAACCAAGATATGGTCTTCGATTGACTGGTTGACGAACGTACTGACGTTGTTAACGGCCGCTTTGGTGACAAGCCGAATTGTAACGAAGCTCGGCATGTCTGCCGCGCTCGCTCTGATGCCGGCATTGATTACGGTTGGCATACTGGTGCTGGTCGCCGCACCGACACTCGTCGTGCTCGCAGTTTTTCAGGTGGCGCGTCGAGTCGGAAACTATGCGATTACTCGGCCTAGCCGCGAAATGTTATACACAATCGTGGACCGGGAAACCCGGTTTCGCACAAAGCCGGTGATAGATATTGCGTTTTATCGCGGCGGCGACATGATAACCGCCTGGATATTTACGTTTCTAACGACGCGCCTCGAGCTCGGTCTTGCGGGCATCGCAATTATAATTAGCGTAATCGCCGCAGCCTGGACCGCGGTCGCTATTTACGTGGGGCGGGCGTACAAGCGAACCTCCGCAAACCCCAATCAGTCTGAACCTGTGACGGAGTAGATCGATGACGATACGAAATTCCTCTTTCGAATTTGGATCACTCGCCAAATGGCTGCACTGGCTGATAACGATCGGTATCTTCGTGCTGATCTACATGGGTCTCGAGCAAGCAGGAATGGAGCGGGGTCCGGCGAAAGCCGAACTCAGGGCGTTGCACGGGTCTGTCGCCCTGATCGTTCTTTTGTTAATGACGATACGTCTGGTCTGGCGCTGGATGAATGAGGTTCCCGGACATCCTGAAGGCATGGCTGCGTGGCAAAGACTCTCGTCCAGATTGGTTCACTGGGGTATTTATCTCGCGGTCTTCGTGCAGTTGTTGTCAGGGCCGATGACGGTAGCGACCGGTGGCCGGCTGGTACCGTTTTTCAATCTGTTTTCGATTTCCTTGCCCGTCGCAGAGAACGAGGACAGCCATCATTTCTACGAGGAGATGCATCAGTTCGCGTGGAAGATCGTCGCCTTACTGCTGGTCGTACACGTTCTTGGCGCGCTCTACAATCATTTCGTCTTGAAGAATGATGTCGTCAGGCGAATGACAGTTGGAGTTCGGTAAAGCGGATGACCATGACTGACGCTTTCGTTTGCGATGCCGTCAGAACGCCGATTGGTCGCTACGGGGGAATTCTCTCCGCGGTGCGCACCGACGACCTTGGAGCAGTCCCGATTGCAGCACTCGTCAAGCGCAACCCGAAACTCGATCCAGATGCGATCGAAGATCTAGCGTATGGCTGCGCCAATCAGGCTGGCGAAGACAATCGCAATGTGGCTCGTATGTCGGCGTTGTTGGCAGGCCTGCCGGTTTCAGTTGCAGCGTCGACCGTGAATCGCCTGTGTGGCTCGGGGATGAACGCTATTGGCATCGTAGCGGACGCAATTCATGCCGGCAGAATGCAGTTGGGTGTGGCAGGAGGTGTGGAGTCCATGTCGCGTGCGCCGTTTGTCGTGGGAAAACAGTCAATGGCGTTCGGGCGTAGCACGGAATTTCATGACACGACACTGGGTTGGCGCTTCGTCAATAAGAATATTGAGGAGCAATACGGCGTCGATTCCATGGCTGAAACAGCCGAAAATGTCGCTGACGACTTCACTATTTCTCGTGCGGATCAGGATCAATTTGCGTTGCGCAGCCAGCAGAAGACGGAAGCAGCGCAGGAGGCGGGCGCGTTCAACGACGAAATCATTCCGGTGCGTGTGCCGCAGCGGCGAGGTGACCCATTAGCCGTCGACAGCGACGAACACCCCCGTCATGGTTCAACGATCGAGGGCCTCGCGAAACTCAGGCCGATAGTCCGCAGCGATGGCACAATCACGGCCGGTAATGCGTCCGGAATCAACGACGGCGCGTGTGCGTTGCTCGTCGCATCCGAGTCTGCCGCTAAAGAGCAGGGGTTGGAGCCACTGGCTCGCGTTGTCGCCTGGGCGGTGGCAGGTGTCGAGCCGAGGATAATGGGGATCGGACCTGCACCGGCATCCGAGAAAGTGCTCGCCCTTGCACGTATGACGATCGATCAGATGGACGTCATCGAGCTCAATGAGGCATTTGCAGCGCAGGGCCTCGCAACGCTCAGGCAGCTGGGAGTTGCCGACGATGCGGCACACGTCAACCCGAACGGCGGCGCGATAGCACTCGGACATCCGCTTGGCATGTCGGGCGCGAGGCTTGTAACAACTGCGGCTTACCAGTTGCGTCGCACAAATGGAAAGTACGCTCTGTGCACAATGTGCATCGGCGTGGGGCAAGGCATCGCCATGATCATTGAACGGGTCTAGTGAAAAAACCGGCACCGAGCTACGAGACGCAGGATCTCCGTGACTTCGGCGAAGTTCTGCGTGGACGACGCACAATTGACCGCTACCTGCAGACGCCCGTACCAGATGGGCTGGTCAGGGAAGCAATTAAGGCGGCGACCTGGGCGCCGAATCATCATGTAACCGAGCCCTGGAAGTTCTACCACCTCGGTAAGGAATCGATCAGCGCCTGTCTGGATCTTGTGCGCGACATGGTCACTGCGAGAAAGGACACAAAGGCGGGCGAGTTCAAGGCAAAACGCTGGTCCGAAAAACCCGGGTGGCTGCTCGTTACCTGCCGCAGGTCGGACGATGAGCTGACCCAACAGGAGGACTATGCGGCATGTAGTGCTGCGATACAGAACTTCCTGTTGTATCTGTGGAAAGCGGGTGTCGGTTCGAAATGGACAACCGGAGACATTACCTGCGAGCCACAATTCTTTGACATCGTCGGCGCAAATGCGGACGAGGAACTTGTCGTCGGCCTGATCTGGTTTGGCTACCCGAAACTAACTCCGACTCAGACTCGAAAAGACATCGACACCGTTTTGCGGGAGCTTCCCTAATCTCGCGCTAGTTCGTCCGGGTGGTGAATAATATCCGGCGCGATCCATGGTCTTGCGACGAAAACAACCACAGTTAGCGTTCCCAAAGCGCCCATGATCAGTATGCAGTTACGAACGGATCCGTCATAAATCACCGCGACACAAAGCGCACCTGCCGCGCCGAAGATGTTTTGCAGAGTTCCGATGATCGATGATGCAACACCAGCAATTTTTGGCATTGGGTCGAGAGCAAGCACGATTGCGTTTGGCATGACTATGGCCACGGCTAGCATGAAAGCACACACGCAACTCCACAGCCATAAGAGCGGTGCCTGGTTCATCCACGCCATAATGAGCAGCTGTACGCTGCTGATGCCGTATAACGCGACGCCGAGAGCGATCAGGTGTAAGCCGTCCATGCGTGTGACCAGAAGCCTGTTGATAAACGAGCCCGCCAGGATCGAGATGCCGGCCGTGGCGAATATCAGACCGAATGCAGTGACTGAGTAGCCGTAAATTTCAACGACCAGGGCGGCAGCCACCGCGATGATTGACATGAAACCGGCGGGCGGCAAGACGACCAGCAGCAGTCCGAATATGCTTTGTCGATGCGAGAAGAACTCCGAAATGCTCGACAGCAACTGCCGTACCGGGTGCTGCCCGACTGCCGGCGTATGCGTTTCGGTGATATTGCTGCGAATTGCCATGACGATCAGAAAGCCGCAGATTGCGATGACGATGAATGGTGCTCGCCAGCCCCATCGCGCCACCAGGAGCGCGCCGATACTCGGCGCTATCACAGGCGCCGCGGTGAAGATCATCGTCATGAGCGACATCAGTTTTGCGGCTTCTTTGCCAGTCGCAATATCGCGAACGATTGCACGCGAGAGAACGATGGCGGATGCGGCGCCAAAACCTTGCAAGAACCGTGCGCTAAGCATGAGCTGTATGTCATTTGCGAACGCAGCGATCGTCGCAGCGATCGCGAACAGACTCATGCCGACATAAAGCACGGGAAGACGGCCGATCCGATCGGAAATCAGGCCGGCAGGTATTTGCCCGAAGGCCATGCCCGCCATAAATATGCCAACGATCTGTTGCCCCTTCGACAAATTTGTTGCGAGCGCTTCGACCATCGCGGGTACGGCTGGCAGACTCACGTCGACGGTGAACGCCGCCATGCCCGTTAGCAGGCCTAGCGTAACGATGAAGCTGCGCTTCTGGAAAGGAAGAGGGGAGTTCACGATCACGTCAGACTGACATCCCGACCTGCAATTAACAAGCCCGATAGTGGGCGTATGCCAAGCCAATAACCGGGGTCAAGAAGACGGCCGATTTCCCAGATCGCGATGCACGATGGGAAACTCTATTGCGTTTATCACGGATAGAGATCAGGAAGACCGATAGGCATAAGATGTTGCAGGCACCCGGTAGCGCGGGCATCCTTTCAATATTCAGGTCGAAGGAACAAATGGTGTCGAAAAAAAACGCCGCTCCCGACTACTCTGACGTTGAGATGCGCCGCGGCAAGAGGACGAGCCGGCGCATGTCTGTGGGCCGCCGTTTCACGTACGCGATCGGCAAGCAGTTATTGCGGTTCATCCTCTTCGTGCTCACTTCGAGCTATCGTTTCGAAAAGGTGCTTGGACGCGATATAGTCGATCGACTCATCGCAAACAGGGATCAGGCCTGTGTGCTGATTCTCTGGCACGCGCAGCAGATCGTGATTACACACATGATTCGCGGTTGGATCGGCCGCGGTTTCAAGGCAGGCTACATCATCTCGGCGTCTGTCGACGGCGAGGTACCGGCCGATATCGCGAAGTCCTGGGGTGCCGAAGTCATCCGCGGCTCAGCGCAGGATACAGGAGCACTGGTGCTTCGCGACGCGATACAGTTGATGAAGCGCGGCGTGTCCATCGTCACCAACCCGGACGGGCCCCTCGGGCCGCCGTTCGAAGTCAAGACTGGTACCGTCATCATGGCGCGCATTGGGGGTGCGCCGATGGTGCCGATCGTGTGCGCCGCCAGCAGCGCCTGGACAATGAACACCTGGGATCATTTTATGATACCGAAACCGTTCGCACGCGTCGTAGTGGCAGTCGGCGAGCCGATCGAAGTACCGTCCGACTTGCCGATGGGCGAGATTGAGAGCGTGCGCAAGAGAGCACGGTCGGCGATGGAGTCGCTGGCTAACGAAGCAAGGCAGCAGCTGTCGTAGCGACGAAGTCGACTTCGTCGTCGGTCATCTCGGGGAACATGGGCAAGGACAGACAGCGGTCCGCGGTCCATTCCGCGACTTCGAGTGTGCCGAACCGGCAAGTTATTGAGAAATGCGCATGTTGGTGCAGCGGTTTCGGGTAGTACAGTGCCGTCGCGACACCCGCTTCGCCGAGTTGCGAGCGTAATTCGTCGCGGTCTTCTACGATGATCGTGTAGTAGCCGTAGACATGATGCTCGCCGTCAGCTGAAGTCGGTGTTTTCGCGCCGGCCGCGGATAGCACGCCGTTGAAATGGTTGGCGATTTGCCGGCGCCTGTCATTGCTTGCGTCAATGCGCCCAAGTTTGACGCGCAATATCGCGGCCTGCAGGTCGTCGAGCCGGCTGTTGAAGCCGAGTCGTACGTGCTCACCGTCCTCCCCTATGCCGTGATTACGCAACTCCCTGAGTCGATGATCCACGTCAGGATCGTTCGTGCTGACCATGCCGCCATCACCGAGGCAGCCCATGGTCTTGGTTGGATAGAAACTGTGCGCGCCCGCACTGCCAATGCTGCCGACCCGCCGGTGATTGGTCGCGGCGCCGAAACTCTGCGCGCAATCTTCGACAACGGCAAGATTGTGACGTGCGGCGATGTCCATGATCGCTCGCATATCGGCCGGCAAGCCGAACATGTGTACTGGAATGATTGCACTGGTTTTTTCGGTAATGGCGTCTCCGATCAGGCCAGCATCGATGTTGAAGCTGTCTGCGTCGATATCGACGAGTACCGGTTGTGCGCCAACGTACTCGATGGCTTCGACCGTCGCGGCGAACGTGAACGGGCTCGTGATGACCTCATCACCGGGACCGATCCCAAGTCCCATAAGGGCGAGGTGCAGGGCGTCTGTTCCGGAGCCCACCGCCACCGCGTGATTGACGCCGAGATAGTCGGCGATGGTATTCTCCAGCGCGGCCACGTTCTCGCCCAATATGTACGCGCCGCTACGGGCAACCTCCAGAATGCGGGCGTCGTATTCTTCGGCAAGTTCTTCGTAAGCCCGACGCAGGTCCAGAAAAGGAATCTTCATAATGAATCCTGTACACCAATGGCGTCGCCGATGGCGATTGCTGTCTCGAGTGCCTCCATTGCTCTTCGTCCATCGACAAGTGGTGGTGGTCCACCGGAAATTGAGTCGAGAAACGCCTGAGTCTGATCCATCATGGCGTCGCTGACATCAAAGCTCTGCTTGTCGATCGCGACATCCTCCGGACTCGAGACAGGACCGGCGCCACGCTTGCTATAAAGTGTGAATATCTTATTCTGAAGATCGATGGACGCATAGGAATCGGCCTGGAAAATCTTGAGCGAGCGCTCTGTCTTGAGACTGACACGGCTGCTCGTCACGTTGGCTACACAGCCATTGGCGAAACGGATTCGTGCATTCGCGATGTCAATGCTGTCCGAGAATACGGACCGGCCGACCGCGTCGACTTGCTCCATCGCGGAGCGGATGAAACCGTGTATGAGGTCGATGTCATGGATCATCAGATCCAGAACGACACTGACATCCAGGGCGCGGGGTTTGTAGGGCGCGATCCGATTGGATTCAATAAATTGTGGCTGCCGGACGCACTTAGTGAGCGCGATTATAGCGGGATTGAAACACTCGAGGTGCCCGACTTGCAGCACGATCCCGTGGTCTTCGGCCAGGCCCACCAGTTCGCGTGCCTCGTCCAGCGTCGTGGAAATTGGCTTCTCGAGCAAGAGATGAATGCCGTTTTCCAACAGGGTGCTCGCGATTTCAAAGTGAGTCGACGTTGGTGTGGATAGCGCGACCGCTTGGATATTGCCAATAAGATCACGGTAGTCTTCCACCGCGTCGGTCCCCAGGCTCGCAGCAACGGCGTTGGCGTGTTCAGCGTCGACATCGACGACGGCGACCAGTTGCGATGTTGGCAGCGCGGCGAGCTTTTCGGCGTGGCGTTGACCCTGGACCCCGACACCGATAACTGCTGTCCTTATCGGTGTCATGCGTTTGTCAGTTCGTAGAATCGCCCTTCGTTGCCATCGAGCTTGAAGTAGCAAGGCGAGTCTATCCAGCTGCCCAGGTTGACGATTCGGAACGAGTCTCCGTTGCTGTCGATGCGGTGATCGTCCCGGATGTGAACGTGTCCGGAAAGGATAATGTCGAACGGTCTGTCAATGAAAACCCGCTTCGCGTGCTCACGAATCTTCGCAATCGCGCCTTCAGCCGTAATTGATTTCGAATGGCTGGTGTACTCGCGACTCCCGGCGCTGGCCCGTGCGCCGATGCGTGCAATCAGCGCGCCGGGCAGGTTGCAGACCAGCCAGCGGATTGGCGGTGTGCGCAGAAACCAGCGCAAGAATAGATACCCTCTATCGTCAGGATCCATCTGATCTCCGTGTTCTACACGCAATGTCCGGTTGCCAAGTTGAACATAGGTTGGGTCCCTGTGCACGGTCAGGCCAAGCTGATCGGCCCAGAAATACTGCAGGTGCAGGTCGTGATTGCCTTCGAAGTAGCTGATGTTTACGCCATCGTTCTTTAACCGGCGAAGCTCGTCGATGATGACCCGATAACGATCGATGAAGTAGCGGTGGTCAGCAATCCAAAGATCGAATATGTCACCGAGCAGGAACAAATGCGTGACATTCGGCTGGCCGGACAAGTTTTGCAGGAATCGCTCGAACATACGGGCACGCGGGCACTCCGGCGACTGGATGTGGATGTCCGAAACAAAATAGGCGCTTGGCATGCGGTAACTCTAGCAGGCCCGGGTCAGACCGAGCGTAACGATGAAGCTGCGCTTCTGCAAAGGAAGAGGGGAGTTCACGATCAGGTCAGACTGGCATCCCTACCTGCGATTAACAAGCCTGACAACGGGCGTATACCGAGCCAGTAACTGAGCTCACGCGGATGGCCGACATCCCAGATTGCGATGTCGGCGCGTTTGCCCGCCTCGAGCGTGCCGCGATCCGCGTGCAGACCAAGTGCGAGTGCTGCTTCGCGCGTGGCGCCGGCAAGGCATTCCTCGGGAGTCAGTTTGAATAGTCGGCACGCGAGCGCCATCGCTTCGCGGATCGAGCACAACGGCGATGTGCCGGGATTGCAGTCTGTCGCGACTGCAATTGGCACGCCATTGCTTCGAAGTGCGTCGACAGGCGGACGCTGCGTCTCGCCAAGCGTCAGGTAGGCGCCGGGAAGCAACACAGCGCTTGTTCCGGCCTTGCCCATCGCTGCAACGCCCGTTTCGGACGCGTACTCGAGATGATCGGCTGATAAAGCCCCGAACTGCGCTGCGAGGGCGGCGCCGTCACCATCGCTCAGTTGATCGGCATGCAGCTTGACGGGCAGGTCAAAGGACTGCGCACAACTAAACACTTTCGCGATTTGCCCTGCATTGAAAGCGAATTTCTCACAATATGCGTCAACAGCATCGGCAAGTTCCTGCTCGGTGGCGGCGGGGATCAGCTGTTCGCAAATAATGTCGACAAAAGCATCGGGGTCGTTCGTAAACTCAGGTGGTACTGCATGCGCCGCGAGCAAAGTCGTGCAAACCGTAAGTTCAGTTGAGTCGCCAAGGCGGCGTGCTACCTCGAGCATCTTCAGTTCGTTTTCGACATCGAGTCCGTATCCGGATTTGATTTCTACGGTTGCAACGCCGTCCGCGGCCAGCAGCTGCAGCCGCTTGCCGGCAGATTCGAACAACTCATCGGCGGTGGATTCGCGAGTAGCTCGTACTGTCGACAGAATACCGCCACCGGCTCTTGCGATTTCCTCGTAGCTCACGCCCTGCAGTCGTTGTTCGAACTCCGCGGACCGGTCGCCACCAAATACCAGGTGCGTGTGGCAGTCTATTAGAGCCGGTGTTACCCATTGACCTGCGAGTGAGCGCGTCAGTTTCGCTCCCTTTTTGGGCGTATCCGAACGCGGCCCGACCCAGCTGATCAAGCCATCGGTGATCGCAATTGCGCCGTCTTCGATCGTGCCGTAATCGGCCGCACCTCGCTGCATCGTCGCGATGCGGGCGTCGCTCAGCAGCAGGTCCCAGTCCGCCATTTTTTTCTCCGCAACTTTGCAATCGACGTTATCATGGTCTAGCCTGTATATACAACTTGGTGAGACTGCAATGACTGATATTTCAACGTTTGTCGCGATTGAACGCACAGGAACAGTGCAGTGACAGCCGTGGCAAAGCCGATGTATCAGCAGTTGAAGGACCTGATCATCGGGCGCATCTCGAGCGGCGACCTTCGTCCTGCCGATCGAGTGCCGTCTGAAAACGAACTCGTTGAGGCAATGAGTGTCTCGCGTATGACGGCGAATCGCGCACTGCGGGAACTAACCGACGAAGGCTACGTCGAGCGCGTCGCTGGCCGAGGCACCTTCGTTTCTGACTTTCGAGCGCGATCGCACGTACTCGAGGTGCACAATATTGCTGATGAAATAAAGCGTCGCGGCCATTCGCATACCTGCGAAGTAATTCGACAGTCCCGGCAACATGCCCGTGGCGAGGTCGCGAAGGCTTTGGATGTGGAGCAGGGCATTGATGTATTCCACCTGCTTCTCGTTCATTTCGAGAACGGTACCCCGGTCCAGATCGAGGACAGGCATATCGTTGCGGACTTCGCACCCGACTGCCTTGAACAGGATTTCTGCCGCGTGACGCCGAGCGCCTACCTGACTGCAATTTCGCCGCTGCAGGAGGCTGAGCAAATCGTGCGAGCCTCGCTGACCAATACGGCGGTGCGCCAGCGACTGCAAATGAGCGAAGATGAGCCGAGCCTGGTTGTCGTTCGTCGTACCTGGTCGCATGGCCGACCGGTTACTTTCGCCCGGCTACACCATCCCGGCAGCCGTTATGAATTGACAGGACACTATTCACCCCCCGGAACACCCAAATCGACGACGGGCAATGTCGTGGAACTGGAGAAACTGCAGCAATGAACAGCAAACGCACGATCAAGGCGCCGACAGGCACTACCCTGCAAGCCAAAAGCTGGCTGACCGAGGCGCCATTGCGCATGCTCATGAACAATCTCGATCCTGACGTCGCAGAGCGGCCAGAGGATCTCATCGTTTATGGCGGAATTGGCAAGGCGGCGCGTAACTGGGAAGCGTTCGACGCAATCATCGAAACCTTGAAAGAGCTCGAAGAAGACGAGACCTTGCTGGTTCAGTCCGGTAAACCGGTTGGCGTTTTTCGTACCCACGTTGATGCACCACGCGTCCTTATTGCCAATTCGAACCTGGTGCCCGCCTGGGCGAACTGGGAGCATTTTCGCGAGCTGGACAAAAAAGGGCTGATGATGTTCGGTCAAATGACTGCCGGGTCGTGGATCTATATCGGCAGCCAGGGAATCGTGCAGGGTACGCATGAGACTTTCGTCGAAATGGGTCGGCAACACTACGACGGCGATCTTGCCGGTCGCTGGATACTGACTGCCGGACTCGGCGGTATGGGTGGCGCACAGCCACTCGCCGCAACCATGGCTGGCGCATCGATTTTGGCGGTCGAGTGCCAGACGGATCGCATCGACAAGCGACTAGGGACCGGTTACCTGGATACGCGTGCGGAGTCGCTCGACGATGCGCTCGCCCTTATCGACAGGTCAATCGCGGAGCGAAAGGCGATCAGTGTCGGTTTGCTCGGCAATGCGGCCGAAATTTTGCCTGAATTACTCGAACGCGGAGTGCGGCCGGACGCCGTAACCGATCAGACTTCGGCTCATGATCCCGCGAACGGGTATCTTCCGATCGGCTGGACCGTAAAGCAGTGGGAGGAGGGCCGCAGCAATGACCCCGATGCAGTGGCCGCGGCCGCGAGAGCGTCGATGGCGGTTCATGTACGAGCAATGCTGGAGTTCAACAAGGCAGGCATTCCGACCTTCGATTACGGCAACAACATCCGTCAGGAGGCGTTCAATGAGGGCGTCGACGACGCATTCGATTTCCCGGGCTTCGTGCCGGCCTATGTGCGGCCTCTGTTTTGCCGTGGTATCGGACCGTTTCGCTGGGCCGCGCTGTCGGGTGATCCTGAAGACATATACAGAACCGATTCGAAAGTTAAGGAGTTGATTCCGGGAGACACACATCTGCACACCTGGTTGGATGCGGCGCGTGAGCGTATCCACTTTCAGGGCTTGCCATCGCGTATCTGCTGGGTGGGACTCGGCGAGCGCCACAAATTAGGTCTGGCATTCAATAAGATGGTGCGTGACGGAGAGCTCAGAGCCCCCGTGGTAATCGGTCGCGACCACCTCGACAGCGGATCGGTTGCGAGCCCGAACCGTGAGACCGAAGCAATGCGTGATGGGTCCGATGCGGTCTCCGACTGGCCGCTGCTTAATGCGCTTTTGAGCACGGCGAGTGGCGCTACCTGGGTATCGCTGCATCACGGCGGTGGAGTTGGCATGGGCTACTCGCAACACGCCGGGCTGGTCATCGTCTGTGATGGTAGCGAGGCTGCCGATAAGCGTATCGAACGCGTACTTTGGAACGACCCGGCATCGGGTGTCATGCGACACGCGGACGCTGGTTACGAAGATGCGATTGACTGCGCGCGCGAGCACGGGCTGCATTTGCCGATGCTGGGTAGTGGAGAAACACGATGAAGCTAGTGATCGAGAACCAGTTAGTAAGTCTTGCCGACTTGCGCGAAGCATGGCAGAGCCCGGTTACTGTGCATCTTGGTGACGACGCACGGCGCCGGGTCGCCGAGTCCAATGAGTTGATCGCCGACGTTGTTGCCGGCGGTGAAAAAGTTTATGGCGTCAACACGGGTTTCGGGCAACTTGCGCAAGTGCAGATCAACGACGATGAACTCGCGCACCTCCAGGAAAACCTGGTGCGCTCTCATGCTGTCGGTGTTGGTGATGATCTGGGCGACGACATCGTGCGACTCGTGATGCTCATGAAGGTTATCGCTTTAGCCGAGGGTTTCTCGGGCGTGCGGCTCGAACTGGTCGAAGCGCTTTGTGCCTTAATCAATAACAATATCTATCCGCGCATTCCGTCACAGGGATCCGTCGGCGCATCCGGCGATCTCGCGCCGCTGGCACACATGGCAGGTGTCCTGATCGGCGTTGGTGAGGCCTGCGTCAACGGCACGGTCGTACCGGCGGAACTGGCGCTGCAGGAAGCCGGACTCAAACCGATCACGCTTGCACCAAAGGAAGGGCTTGCGCTGCTGAATGGGACGCAGGTCTCGACGGCATTGGCGCTGGCGGCGATTTTTCGGACCGAACATGTTCTGGCCGCCGTCCTCGCGGCCGGGGCGATGTCCTCGGATGCTATCAAGGGCAGCGACACTCCGTTCGACAAGCGAATTCAGAGTGTGCGCGGCCACGGCGGGCAGATCGCCGTTGCCGGCGTGCTTCGGCAACTCATGCGTGGCAGCGATATTCGTGCATCCCACGTCGCTTGTGACCGTGTGCAGGATCCGTATTCGATTCGTTGTCAGCCTCAGGTCATCGGAGCATGCCTCGATGTGTTGCGACATGTTTGTACGGTGGTTGAAACAGAAGCAAATGCGGTGACCGACAATCCGCTGGTGTTCGCCGAATCGCGCGCGGTTCTGTCAGGCGGAAACTTCCACGCCGAGCCGGTCGCGCTGGCAGCCGATTACCTGGCGCTGGCAATTGCCGAAATTGGCTCGCTATCGGAACGGCGCGTCGCCCTGCTTATCGATTCTCACCTGAGCGGCTTGCCGGCTTTTCTCGTTGCGGAAGGCGGGCTGAACAGTGGCTTCATGATGGCTCAGGTTACGGCTGCGGCATTGACGTCCGAAAACAAATCACACGCACATCCAGCCAGCGTCGACAGTATCCCGACCTCGGCAAATCAGGAAGACCATGTGAGCATGGCGACGTTTGCGGCACGCCGGCTGCATGAGATGATCGACAACACCTCGAATATTGTTGCGATCGAGTTACTCGCGGCCGCGCAAGGCGTCGAATTCCATCATCCGCAGAAGAGTTCGCCGGCGATCGAACAGGTAATCACGGCTCTGCGCGAGGTGTCGCCGGCTTACTCTGAAGATCGCTCGATGTCTGCGGATATTGCGAGGGTTGCGGCGCTGATTGACAAAGGTGTGTTCTGCGAGCATTCCGCATCTATTCTGCCCAGTCTCAGCAAGTAGCGTCGCAATTACGCGACACGCTGATGCGGTTGCTCGGTGCATTTTCGAGGACCGCTGGCGACAACGCAGCTATAATGTCGTGATGAATACTGAACCACTGTACAAAATCATCGCGCTCACATTCCTGAGCGCAGTGCTGGGCGCTTGCTCGTCCATGGAATGGTCGGCAAGCAGAATCGATAGCGAAGCTGACAAAGCTCTCGTTGTCTTCGAGGAAGAAGTCAACGGCGCCAGAATATTCATTGACCAGGCGGCAGGCTATCTTGTTTTTCCACGCGTGCTTAGAGCGGGTCTGGGTGTCGGTGCAGAAACCGGCGAGGGCGCATTGCGCGCTGGTGGCAAGACGATCGATTACTTCCGGATCACAAGTGGCTCGATTGGCTTTCAGGCTGGTGCACAGGCCAGGTCGATTGTCATCGCGTTCATGACGCAGAGCTCACTGGAGCAATTCCAAAAGTCGAACGGCTGGAGGGTCGGCATCGATGGCTCTGTTGCATTGATTGATATCGGTGCTGGCAAGACGATCGACTCTCAAAACGTCCGCGATCCGGTGGTCGGCTTTATCTTCGGCTCAGCGGGATTGATGTACAACCTCACGCTCGAGGGCACCAGGTTCACGAGATTACAGAGGTAGTCCTGATTGTTAGATAAAGCGCAGGGGTGGTTTCGGCGCTGGTTCACAAAGGTCTGGAAAGTCCGTGGTGGCGGTCTCTACGCTTGTGGCTATGCGATTACTTTCGTCATTCTTGAAGTAACGACCGTCGTTGGCGAACTTGCCGAGAGTACGAGTATTGGAAACTTCCTGTCCGAGCAGCTCGTTGAATTTATATTCCGATTTGCCAGCGATTCGATGGTTAACCTGCTGATGGCACTGATGTGGCCCGTCTACATCGTGCAGTGGCAGCCGCCATTCGGCGCCATCGGCCTCGGCCTGGCGTATCTCGCCTTCGCGAAATACCTGAAAAAGCCGATAAGCGATTGGCTGTTCCCCGAATCGGAGAACGAATCGTAGCAGCCCGCTCCGACGGACCGTTACGCAACCGCACGCAATTACACGGCCAGCGAACGCGATGCTTGTCTCGCTCATGTCTTGATCCCGCTTGACGGGAGCTCACTTCGCTGCGCTTTACTTCGCTCGACAAAACATCCCGCCCGCAGGCCCTACGGACTCTGCAGAGGCCCGCTATCGGTGTGTGTGCTCGAGCGTCGTGCGTAGCGCTGCGACGCAGGACGCCAAAGCAAGCGGAGGACGATCTGAGCGAGCCAGGGACGGCGAGCGAAGTTTAGCGAGAGCACATACCCGGTAGCGTGCCTGCTTGCTTCCCCCTTTCGCCGGCCGTGTAGCTACGTATAACGGGGTAATGGCCCGTTGGAGCGGGCCGCTACGATTTATGTAGTTTCGAGGATCTTGCCCTGGCGTTTGGCGTTCTCGTCGAAGCCGTGTTGCCAGTCGGAGCGGTGCGTCGCCGGTGCAATCTGCACAGCCGTAACCTTGTACTCCGGGCAGCTTGTTGCCCAGTCGCTGTGTTCGGTTGTCACGACGTTTGCGCCTGTTTCGGGGTTGTGAAAAGTCGTGTATACGACACCGGGCTGCACCCGGTCGGTAATGGTCGCTACCAGTGAGATGTCACCCTTGCGGCTCGAGAGCGAAACAAGATCGCCTTCCTTGATGCCGCGCACCTCCGCGTCGCTTGGGTGGACCTCCAGAAGGTCAGCGTTGTACCAGACCATGTTGTCGGTGCGGCGCGTCTGCGCACCAACGTTGTACTGTGACAAGATGCGACCCGTCGTCAGTAGTAATGGGAATTTTCGGTTGGTGCGTTCTTCAGTCGGCACGTAGTCAGTTTCGATAAACAGTCCCTTGCCGCGAACAAAGTTATCGACATGCATGATCGGCGTGCCCATCGGCGCGCTGTTATTGCATGGCCACTGCACGCTGCCCACTTCATCGAGAAACGCGAAACTGACGTTTGTGAATGTTGGCGTGAGTTCGGCAATCTCATCCATGATTTGCGCAGCATTGTCGTAGTTCATCGGATAGCCGAGCGCCTGAGCAAGTTCCTGTGTAATCAGCCACTCGTCTTTGCCCTGGCGCGGCTTCGTGACCGGACGCACGCGATTGATGCGTCGTTCAGCGTTGATGAACGTGCCATCTTTCTCCAGGAATGACGTGCCGGGCAGGAAGACGTGAGCAAACTTTGCAGTCTCGTTCAGGAACAGGTCCTGTACGACGACACACTCCATGTTGCGGAGCGCTGCCTCGACGTGCAGCGTGTCCGGGTCAGACTGCGCAACGTCCTCACCCTGGATGTACATGCCCTTGTAACGTCCGGCACAGGCCTCATCGAACATATTGGGAATGCGGAAGCCGGGCTCCGGATCGATTGTGACACCCCAATGTCGCTCGAACGAGCCACGGACCTCGTCATCCTGGACCGGGCGATATCCGGGCAGTTCGTGCGGGAACGAACCCATATCACAGGAGCCTTGCACGTTGTTTTGGCCGCGCATCGGGTTGACGCCGCAGCCCGAGAATCCAATATTGCCGGTGGCCATTGCGAGGTTTGCCATGCCCATGACCATGGTCGATCCCTGGCTATGTTCGGTGACGCCGAGCCCGTAGTAGATCGCGCCGTGCTTCGCGCCGCCATAGAGTCGTGCTGCGGCACGGATATCCGCAGCGGGCACACCCGAGACTTTCTCCACTTCCTCTGGAGAATTTTCGGGCTTGAGGATCATCGCCTTCCACGCTTCGAACGAATCGGTTTCGCAGCGTTCGCGAACATACTGTTCATCATCCAGGCCTTCGGCGACAATGACGTGCGCGAGTGAGTTGACGACCGGCACGTTGGTACCGGGCAGCAGCGGCAGATGATAATCGGCTTTGATGTGCGGCGATTTGACGAGACCAATTTGCCGCGGATCCACGACGATGAGTTTCGCGCCTTCGCGCAGACGTCGCTTCATTTGTGATGCGAATACAGGGTGAGCGACGGTTGGGTTGGCGCCAATGACGATGATGACATCAGCATCCATGACACTGTCGAACGGCTGCGTGCCGGCAGACGTGCCGAGCGTCTGTTTCAGGCCATAGCCTGTCGGTGAATGACAGACGCGTGCGCAAGTATCCACATTGTTGTTGCCCATTGCGGCGCGAACGAGCTTTTGCACGACGTAGACTTCTTCGTTCGTACAACGCGAGGAAGTAATTCCACCAATGGACTTCCGGCCGTGTTCAGCCTGGATTTCCTTGAAGCGCTTCGCTGTGTACTGAATAGCCTCGTCCCAGGCAACCTTGTGCCAGGGTTCGTCGATACTGTCACGAATCAGAGGGCTCAGAACGCGATCGCGGTGTGTTGAATAGCCCCACGCGAATCGGCCTTTGACGCAGCTATGGCCGTGATTGGCCTGACCGTCGTTGTCCGGTGTCATGCGCACGACCTGATCGCCTCTCATCTCCGCGATGAAAGAGCAACCGACGCCGCAATATGCACACGTCGTCTTGACGCTGTGCTCGGGCTGGCCGTGATCGACAATGCTCTTCTCCATGAGCGTCGCCGTCGGACAGGCTTGCACACACGCGCCACAGGAGACGCATTCGGAATCGAGAAAACCCTCGCTGATACCTGCGGACACTTTGGATTCAAATCCGCGACCCTGGATCGTTAATGCAAATGTGCCCTGAACTTCGTCGCACGCGCGGACACAGCGTGAGCAGACGATGCATTTACTCGCATCGAACTGGAAATACGGATTACTGGCATCTACGGGCGCATCGAGATGGTTCTCACCATCGAAACCGTAACGCACATCTCTAAGGCCGACTGCACCTGCCATATCTTGCAGTTCACAGTCACCGTTTGCCGAGCAGGTGAGGCAATCGAGCGGATGATCCGAGATATACAGTTCCATGACGTTGCGCCGCAGTTTACTGAGCGCATCGGTCTGTGTGCGGATCTTCATGCCATCTTCAATCGGCGTGGTGCACGAGGCCGGATAGCCTTGGCGTCCTTCAACTTCGACCAGGCACATGCGACAGGAGCCGAACGGCTTCAGGGCATCGGTCGCGCAGAGCTTCGGGATATCGACACCTGATTCACGCGCTGCGCGCAGAATGCTCGTGCCGGCCCTGACAGTGGCAGGCAGGCCGTCGATCTCGACCCTGACGGTATCGGCACTGATGGATGCAGGCGTGCCCAGGTCCGCTTGTCTAACCTTGTTCATTCGTCAGCCCCCACAGCAGACGAGAAATCCTCTGCGAAGTATTTTAAGACACTCCGGACCGGAAAAGGGGTCATTCCGCCCATCGCACATAACGAAGCGTCCTCCATCGTGTCGCATAATTCGACCAGGAGATCGTAGTTGTCTTCACGCTCAATCCCTTCAACCATGCGGTCTATGACCTCAACACCACGTGTCGAACCGATCCGGCAGGGCGTACATTTGCCGCAAGACTCAACGGCACAAAATTCCATCGCAAATCGTGCCTGCTGCGCCATATCCGCGGTGTCATCGAATACCACGATGCCGCCATGGCCCACCATGGCGCCGATTTCGATAAATGCCTCATAGTCGAGTGGCGTGTCGAGTTGCTCCTCGGGAATGTAAGCACCGAGCGGTCCTCCGACCTGAACCGCCTTGACCGGACGCCCACTGGCTGTTCCATCACCCCAGTCCTGAATCAGTTCGCGTAAAGTGATGCCGAATGCCTTTTCTACGAGTCCGCCGCGTTTGATATTGCCGGCTAACTGAAACGCAAGTGTGCCTGTCGAGCGATTGACACCAAATGAAGCGTACTTTTCGCCGCCAAGGTTCATGATGTTGGGGACCGATGCGAGCGTCACGACGTTATTAACTACAGTCGGCTTGCCGAACAGTCCGCTTATCGCCGGTAAGGGCGGTTTGTAACGCACAATTCCCGCCTTTCCTTCCAAGCTCTCGAGCATCGCGGTTTCCTCGCCGCACACATACGAGCCGGCACCGAGATGTAGTTCAACGTCGAAGTCGAATCCGCTGTCCTGAATGTTCTCCCCAAGCCATCCCGATTCGCGCGCTGTCGCAATCGCCCGCGTCAATATGGAATGTGTCAACGGGTACTCGGAGCGAAGATAAATGTAGCCGCGGTTCGCGCCAACCGCGAAACCCGCGATCATCATGCCTTCGATCAGGCCGAGCGGGTCGCCTTCCATCAGAATCCGATCGGAAAATGTGCCGCTGTCACCTTCGTCCGCGTTGCAAGCTATGTATTTCTGATCGCCAGTAGCGTCGGCCACGGTTTGCCATTTGATGCCTGCCGGGAAACCAGCGCCACCGCGGCCCCGCAAGCCAGAAGTCTTGACGGCTTCGATGACCGCATCTGCCCCCATCTCGAAAGCTCTCCCGATAGCCTTGAACCCCGCATGTTGTTGGAAGTCCCCAAGCGACAGGGACTCAATCAGGCCACAACGCCAGAAGGTCCAGCGATCCTGGTTGATCAGGTAAGGAATCTCAATCGTCGGGCCGAGGCGCCGCGCATGGTCACCGCCCGTAAGAAACCCGGAGGTAAACATCTCGGCAACGTCGTGCGCCGCTACGTTGCCGTAAGCAATACGCTCGTCATCCACAAGCACTTCCACGAGCGGTTCGAGCCACGTTGCGCCCCACGAGCCGTTGCGAATCAACTCGATGCTATCGCCGGACTTTTTGGCCTGGCGCGCAATCTCAATCGCGACATCGTCGGCACCGACGGATATAGCTGCCGTCTCACGAGGTACGTAGACTTTTGTCGCTGCCATCAGCTTGACTCCCCGACTGCTGCGACGATGTCATCGAAGCGATCCGCACTCACGCGCCCATACGTTTTGCCGTCGACCATGATTGCCGGAGAGCAAGCGCAGTTGCCCAGGCAATAGACCGGTTCGAGTGTCACGTTTTCGTTGCTCGAGTGCAGGTCGACACCGAGCGCTGCTTCTGCATGAGTTGACAGTTCACGGCTGCCCATGGCCTGGCACGCCTCGGCCTGACAAATCTTGATGACATGCTTGCCGGGCGGCGAGGTTCGGAAGTCGTGGTAGTAACTGACAACACCATGTACCTCGGCGCGCGACAAATTGAGTTTGGTTGCGAGCAGTCGTATCGCGTCTTCCGATATCCAGCCGAATCTCGAGATGAATCCGTGCAGAATCTGCACAAGCATCTCGGCTCGTGACTCGAAGCTCGCAATAATTTCGGTGGCTGCCTGTTTGTCGAAGGCCTTAGTTGTCATTCGTAATCCGTTGTCCGCCTGAATAAATGTTAAACGTATCACCGCGCAGGAAGCCGACGAGCGTCATGTCGAATTCGCCTGCCAGCTGGACGGCGAGACTCGACGGTGCGCTTACTGCTGCCAATAGTGGTATGCCTGCAACGAGCGTTTTTTGCATGAGTTCAAAACTCGCGCGACCCGACACGATGAGCCCAAGGTCACCTGCAGGCAAGCGATTTTCGAGCAGCAGGGCGCCGATGACCTTGTCGACCGCATTGTGCCGGCCAACATCCTCCATCGTTACGACAAACTCGCCCGTCGCAGCAAACGCAGCAGCGGCATGCAATCCGCCGGTCTTGTCGAAAGTCGCCTGCAGTGCGCGAAGTTTCCCGGGCAGTCCGATCAGTGTATCTCCTTGAAATTTCAAGTGATTATCGGTCAATGGCTCGATGCCCACTACCCGCAAAGCATCGAGAGACGTCTTGCCGCATACGCCGCAACTCGATGTTGTGTAGAAGTGACGCTGCAGGCGGCCTAGATCGACGCTGACATCGGGGTCGAGTTCGACGCGAACGATATTGTGATTGCCACTATCAGGTGCGGCCGGCCCGCAGGCGGCTGTGGATGCGATGTCGCCCGCCCGTTGAATAATTGACTCGCCAAACAGGAAGCCGGCTGCCAGTTCCCTGTCATTTCCAGGCGTTCGCATTGTGATCGAAATGCTGCGTGTCGCGCGGCCTTCCGGTGTCGAGAATGCGAGACGAATCTCTAGCGGTTCCTCGACAGCAAGGCTGTCGGCATGCACTTCCTGCACGCCGTTGCTGACCTTGCTGATATTGACTGCGTGACTGCTTCCAGCCATGTCGATAATGCCGCTACCTGACGGGCTCGCCAGTATATATCAATGTCTGCCAGCAACTCAGTGCGATGCAGCCGTTGAAATTGCGGTGCGGACAGGTGCCAATTCAGTGTCGCTGGACAAGTGAATGCCTGCGTCATCGACTGTCACGCCGAGTCGCTGGAGCAGGGGCTGAAGGTCCGGAAAGTCGCTGGCGTCGGCATACTGGCGGTAGAGACTCAGGAACAATGGCTCGTCAATCAGCGAATCGAGTTTTGTAAATAACTCACGGCCCGACCAGGTGTATTGAGACGGCAGGCAACATTGTTGCAGCCGATCGAGAACAATATCGAGTGATTCTGCGCCGCCTGAGCGCCTGCGTAGTTCCACGTCGGCCATTAACGCCAGTGCCGCGCCGCTCCAATAGATCTTCATCCTGGTATCTCGCTCGTCGCTTGTTGCTGCCTCATTGGGCGATAGTCCGGGTGCCGATAATCGGCCCCGCTCAAACCCGTCATACAGTTTCTGCCAGGCGTGGTCTTCGCTGTATCGACCGGCCCTCAATAGCAACACATTCTGGTAATACTGCGCGAAACCCTCGGAAATCCATCTCTGACCGCCGTGCAGGTACGGCAGCATCAGATGAGAAAACTCGTGCGTGGCGGTCCAGTCATCGTAATACTCGGCGATCGGGATATCTTCATTGATCAGTAATTCGACCGTTTCCCCGCCGTCACGAACGACACGACCGAAAATCACGGGGGCATCACCTCGTTCCAGGCTGTTGCCGACAGGAATTACAACGACATTTGCAGAGGGATCGGGAAAACGTCCGTACGCCAGGGCGATATCGTCGGCGGTGTCACGAACCCACTCGACAATGGCCGACTTGTCAACATCGTTCCGTGTGCCTAGAAACGTGATCGTTAGTTCGGCACCGGCGACAGGTAAAGTGAGGGTTTCGAATTCGCCGAATCCGGCGATCGCCGTACCGCGATTCTCTCGCCAGTGCCGCAATCACGCACATTGCTGAGGAATTTTCCCGCGTATTGTGATCGGGCAGAAACCTCACCGACCGGCGTTTCGAAGCGCGCCTCGACGTTCATTTTCCTGAGCTCGTTATCGACCGTAATCGTGTATTCATGCCCAGCGGCGGTCCCGGAACGTACAACGCAAAGTAGTGCCGCCATCGCGACATTCCAGGCGGCGCACCGGCGCCGCTTATTAATGATAATCGTTCTCAATTGACGGCCAAAGAATTGCCCGGGAATGTCCCGTTATGCTTCTGTTCATAAACATTGTCTACAATGCGTCGCAGTTTGGTCATTATCGTTTAGAATGCTTGGCGCCGGACGTGTTCCGGACAAGCCACAGAAAATTAAGGAGACTCCGTTGAGCAAGATCGCACGCCGCAAATTTATCCAATTATCCGCTGTAGCCGCCGCAGGTTGCCTGGCGAGTCCTGGTCGCAGAGTATTTGCCCAGGATCTGCCGCATCTGACCGAAGACGATGCTATGGCCAATGCCATGAAGTATACGCACGACGCGAGCACGGTAGATCCGGCGACGCGCGCCAATCCTGCTGCAGAACAGGACTGCGCCAACTGTGCCCTGATTCAGGGTAACGACGGAGACGAATGGCGTCCGTGTCAGATATTCCCCGGTAAAGCAGTGAGTGCCAAGGGCTGGTGTTCTGTCTGGGCGCCGATGGCCTGATCCGTAACTCTTTAAAGGCAAGGAACGCCGGCGCAGGTGCCGGCGTTTTTCATTAATGACTGAAGCACGAATACAGCACTTCTACCACGAGCCCACTGGAACCTTGTCCTATGTCGTATGGGATGAACAGAGCGGCCACGCGGCGGTCGTGGACCCGGTACTTGGTTACTCGACGGTATCTGGCCGAGGAGTACTTTGGGCCTGTTTTCAACCTGGGACCGCCGTTCGCAGCCGATGGACACCAGTTTGACAAGCTGCTCTCGGATGGGGAGGTATTCCGTATCGGCGAACTCGAGGCCCGGGTCATCGGGACGCCCGGGCACACCAACGACAGCGTCAGTTACCAGGTGGGTTCAGCTGTGTTCGTCGGCGACAGCCTGTTCATGCCCGATTTCGGTACCGCACGTTGTGATTTCCTCGGCGGTGATGCTGAGCTTCTATACGACTCGATCCAACGAGTATTGTCTCTGCCTGGTGATACACGCCTGTTCATGTGCCATGACTACATGCCGGGCGGTCGTGAATTGCGCTGGGAATGTACGGTCGACGAGCAGCGCGCCAGCAACATCCATATGAACCAGAAGGTCGACAAATCCGGGTTCACGAGCATGCGCACAAAGCGCGATTCTTCGCTTGGTCTGCCAGCGTTGATTGTGCCGTCAATTCAGGTCAACATTCGGGCAGGACATATACTCGATGCCGACGACAATGGCATCGCGTACATGAAAACGCCTATCGACACGCTTTAGGCGGTCTGAGACGGAGACCTGAATTGTTCGAATCGCTGCAAGCTATGCCGGCCGATGCCATTCTCGGCCTGATATCTCAGCACCGCGACGACCCAAGGCCCAACAAGATCGACCTGGGGGTCGGCGTCTATCGCAATGCCGCGGGCGAAACACCTGTGCTGGATACGATCAAGAAAGCAGAGCAACGACTTCTGCAGACCCAAATTAGCAAGTCGTACCTCGGTACGGCTGGTGATGCTGCGTTCAACGCCGCAATGCAAGCGATGACCTTTGCGGGAGCTGCGCCGGACGATCGGCTCGTAACCCTGCAAACGCCGGGTGGCTCAGGCTCACTGCGTGTCGCCGCAGGGCTGCTGCTTCGTGCGTGCGAGGATGCGACCATCTGGTTTGGTGAACCGACTTGGGCGAACCATATGCCCTTGCTCGGTGGTGCCGGACTGACGCTCACGCCGTTTCCGTACTACGACACTGACAAGCACATTATTCACATCGACGCGATGCTCGATACGTTGCGCGCAGCTCCGAAAGGCGATGTCGTATTGCTGCACGCCTGTTGCCACAATCCGTCAGGACTTGACCCCTCAGAGGCTGAATGGCGAGAGATTGCCAGCGTAATAGCAGAACGCGAGCTGCTTCCTTTCATCGATGTGGCGTATCAAGGATTTGCGCGCAATATCGACGACGACGTATTCGTGATTCGACACCTGGCTTCGTTGGTGCCCGAGATGATCGTGTCCACCTCGTGCTCGAAGAATTTCGGCTTGTATCGGGATCGTGTCGGGACCTTATCGTTGCTGTCAGCAACAGCAGATTCGCTGGGTGCGCTGGCCAGTCAGGCCAATAACTACGTCCGCACTGTGTACTCGGTACCACCTGATCATGGTGCCGCTGCCGTTAGTATTGTTCTTAGCGACGACGCTCTGCGCGAAGAGTGGCTGGTCGAACTCAAGGACATGCGTGATCGGTTAACAGAGATGCGTACGCTGCTCCACGATGCGCTACTCGAAAAGGCGCCGGACCATGACTTTTCGCACCTGCTACGCGCAAACGGCATGTTCAGCTTTCTCGGCATCAGCGCCGAAAACGTGGCCCGCCTGAAGAGAGACTTCGGCATCTACATGGTGGATTCGAGCCGCATCAATGTGGCCGGTATCACGGCCGACAACGTCGGCTACCTAACCGACTCCATCGCCGCCGTTCTGTAAAAACCTGCCGAACTTCGTTACTCGGCCTGCGTACCGGCGCTTCGATGCACAGGCTCGCTACCGGGTATGTGCTCTCGCTTAATTTCGCTCGCCGTCCCTGGCTCGCTCAAATCGTTCTTCGCTTGCTTTGGCGTCCTGCGTCGCAGCGCTACGCACGACGCTCGAGCACACACACCGATAGCGAGCCTCTGCGGAGTCCGTAGGGCCTGCGAGCGGGATGTTTTGTCGAGCGAAGTAAAGCGCAGCGAAGCGAGCCATGAGCGAGACAATCATCGCGTTCGCTGCCCGTGTGGCAGACATCGCAGGCCCGGGTTCGCAGGCCTGTGCGTCGAAGCCCAGGTTCGGAATAAACGCCGCTTGGCGAAGAAAACCGCCCAGTTGCGTCGACTACTCGTCATCGTCATCAGCAGGTTGCCAAACCAGTCGGCTGTTCTCGTCGATGGACAGTTTTTCGGTTGTGCCGGCGTTGAGTTCGAGCACGAATGCAACCGGTTCGATCGACGCGACAGATCGCAGCGATAGTGGTTCGGTGTGGCGTACAACAGAAGATACCGTGCCATCCTGTCGCGCGAACACCATATCGAGAGGAATCAAAGTGTTCTTCATCCACATGGAGTGAGTTGCGACGAAGTCATATATGAATAACATGCCCGTCATGGCCGGCATCTCGCGAACCGCCATCAGTCCGCGCGCTTGCTGCTCACGACTGGTGGCGAGATACACGTCAAACCGGTAGCACGCATGTGCGCTTGCCTCGATGATGAGTACGTCCCTCTCAAACGCTGCGTCAAGCTCTTCATCAGCAACAGAAGGCGATGCAGTTGCGAGCGCCAGCACGGCAGCGAGAGGCCGCCACCTCACGAAGCGCCCCAGTCAATCAGGCCCGAGAAATGCAGTTCCGGAATCGACACGCTCGAGTCGCCGTTGACCTCCGCGAGTGGGGCGACGCAATACAGCATGCCGCCGATCGTGTATCGGTCACCGCTGTCGTCGAGTTCATCGAGCGCCGTGATGTCGGTCAGGCAGTTGCCGAGATCCAGCGTACTGAAAAAGCGACCGCTGCCTTCCTCAATTAAGGTCACGTTACTGGATAATTCGTTGCCGGTTTTCTCGCGCCGCAGATCTGGTATCGCAATGATGATAGCAATTCGCCGCTCGTCGACGCCCACGGTGCCGGCAAAGCGCAATCTTGCGCCCTGGCCATTCGGTCTCGGCATGCCGGCGCACTCGAGGTCGCTCACGCTCCAGTCAATCTGTGCTGTGACGGCGCCGTACAGTTCCGTTTGTAGCTGGCCCATATTGCCGCACCGGGTGGCCGGCCTCACCTCGGCAGCAGGTGTCGGATTGTCGACCTCAGCCACCGGCTTGCAGGCCAGGAGCGCTACAGCGAGCGCCAGCGAGAGACCAGACCGGGTGGTGAAAAAGCGCAGCCTGGCGATTTTTTTCTGAATTTTCTGCAATTCTCAGGATCGGTGACTGTCCGAAGTGGGAGCATTATTACCGAAGTGAGGCATCAATGAACAAAAAACATGGCGACCGGTTGGCCTGCACATGCATCCTCTCTAAAATGGCACGCCAATTTTTTGTGCGGAGTTATTAATGAGCGTCGTAGAACAGGTCCAGCAACTCGAGGTGCATGCAAGCAGCCTCATCATCGGACAATCGCATCTGATTAATCGAATGTTGATCGCACTCCTGTGCGACGGACATCTTCTGGTCGAGGGGGCGCCGGGGCTGGCCAAGACCCGCGCGATCAAGGTGCTCGCGGAGAGCATTGAGGGTGATTTCCATAGGCTGCAATTTACTCCCGATCTGTTGCCTGCCGATCTGACTGGTACCGACATTTACCGGCCGCAGGAGGGTACTTTTGAGTTTCGTAAGGGCCCGCTGTTCCACAATCTGATTCTCGCCGACGAAATCAACCGTGCGCCAGCCAAGGTACAGTCCGCCTTGCTCGAGGCGATGGAAGAACGTCAAATCACGGTCGGTGATCGTAGTTATGGTCTCGAGGATCTCTTCATGGTCATGGCGACCCAAAACCCGATTGAGCAGGAAGGCACGTACCCGCTGCCGGAGGCGCAACTTGACCGCTTCTTGTTGCATGTCGAAGTTGGTTACCCAAGCACTGAAGACGAGCGCCGTATCCTGGTGCTGAATCGCGACGAGGCAAAGTCGGGTATGCGCGATGCGTTTCAACCACCAGAGCTGCTTTCGGTGGATTCGATCATGCAAGCGCGACAGGACATTCTGCGCTTGCATCTGGCTGACGAACTCGAGGAATACATCGTCAACATCGTCGTGACAACGAGAGACCCGGGCCGAGTTGATGAGTCACTCGACGGGCAGGTCATGTATGGAGCGAGCCCGCGGGCGTGCATGGGTATCGATCGTGCGGCGCGAGCACATGCGTGGCTGTCCGGTCGTGACTATGTCGGCCCTGAAGATATTCAGGCTGTTGCATCCGACGTTTTGCGCCACCGGATCGTGCTGAGCTTTGAAGCTGAGGCCGACGGCGTTAGCGAAAATTCGATCATTGAACGCGTTCTGGATGGCGTCGGAGTTCCCTAGTGACCCGGTTGGACCACCTTCATGAAGATGCGTCGCCTGTCAGCGTCAGTCAGGCTGGACTGATACGGCTGAATGGCCCGGCGCGTGCCATCGCCCTCGATGTGCTGCGCGTAAAATCCTTGCAGACTGGTGCGTACGTATCGCATTTCCGTGGGCGTGGCATGGAATTCGATGAGTCGCGTCCTTATCAGCCAGGCGACGACCCGCGCAGTATTGACTGGCGCGTCACGGCGCGAAGCACGACCGCCTACACCAAGTTGTTTCGTGAGGAACGTGAGCGGCCCGTGCTCGTTGTTCTCGATTTGCGGGCCAACATGCATTTTGCGACGAGGGGCTGCTTCAAGTCTGTAAACGCAAGCCGCGCCGCCGCGCTCCTGTCATGGGCGGCACATCATCGTGGTGACCGGCTCGGTGGTCTCATCTTCGGTGACACGACGCACCGCGAGCTCAAGCCACGTCTCGGACGGCAGGCCGCACTTCGCTATGTCCACGAGCTCGTCGCTCACCCGGACTGGGAAAACAAGGAGCGCAGTCCAGGCGGCGACGATGAAGCACCATTGACTCAGGCAATGTCGGCGTTACGACGTGTCAGCCGTCCCGGTAGCCTGGTTGTGATCCTGAGCGACTTTGTCGGTTTTTCGCGGGCCGCGCAGTCGTACCTGTCAAGTGTCGCCCGGCACAATGAAGTGCTGGCCGTGTTTCTCAACGACCCACTCGAACGCAAATTGCCGCCGCCGGGCCACTATCGTCTGGTTTCTCGTGATGATGAACTGGCAATCGATACATTTGCGAAAACCGCTCGCCGCGACTACGAAAACGCGTTCCAGTCGCGCCGTCAGCAACTCGAAGCGTTTTGTCAACGATACGGCGTACACCTGATGCCGCTCTCGACCGAGGACGATCCTGTCACCGCACTGCAAACCGCACTGGGTAGAAGGACTCACTAAGTGCTCCTCCCCGGTGACATTCATGCATTCAGAGCTAACCAGATGATTCAAGGCAAGGCAAAGTTCGAAGGAAATGGCTGGTCCTTTTCAAGGACTGTAACGCCGTCTTGGATCATCTGGTTAGCTCCCTTCGGGCGAGCCGGGAGGCGGTCGTCCGCAGCGTTGTGTCTCTTGGTAAGGACTTGGCCATTACCGGCGAGACACGTCTCGCGCCCAACCGCCTCCCAACTCGCTGCATGCACGAATGTCACCGGGGAGGAGCACTAATGGACCCGGAACAAATCCCACTCAGAGATTTGCACTTGCCCGAGGCGATTGCTTGGTGGCCGCTCGCACCAGGCTGGTGGCTCGTGCTTGCACTCATTGCGGTGGGTTTTGGCCTGCTAATCAGACACTTCTTGAGAATTCGAGCTCGTGGTGCCGCGAGACGGCATGCGCTCCGGCGGCTCAATGAGCTGACTGCGGATTTTGAACAACATCACAATGCTGTTGCGTTCAGTAGCCATTTGTCTGAGCTGCTGCGTCGGACGATGCTTGCTTATGCGCCACGTCAGGATGTCGCCGGCCTGACAGGCGATGAGTGGCTGGCCTGGCTTGATCGCGATCTCGATCAGCCGCGCTTTCAAGGCGCGGCCGGGCGCAAATTGCTCGAGCTGCCGTACCGTGCGCCAGGCGATGACGTCTCTGGACTGGATCTTGTTGACGTTGTCGCGGCTGTGCGCCAGCGTCTGGCCACACCGGTCGGGGCGCAACGCTAATGTGGTCGCTTGCATGGCCGTGGGCTCTCGTGGCGCTGCCGTTGCCACTTATTGCGCGAACACTGCTGTCCGAGTCACCGAGCCTGCAGGATGCGGGTCTCAAAGTACCGCAACTGGCCTCATTTGCACTGCTTAGTCGACGCACACAATCCGAGCTATTTTTGAATTGGCGTTTCTGGCTGGCAGCGACCGCCTGGATTTTGCTGGTGCTCGCCGCGGCACGTCCGGAGCGCATCGGTGACGAACTCGACGTGCAGGTTTCAGGGCGCAATCTTATGCTCGCGGTTGACCTGTCGGGAAGCATGGATCAAAAGGACTTTGAACTTGGCAATCGTCGTGTTGACAGGCTGACGGCGACAAAAGCCGTTGCCAGTGATTTCATAAGTCGCCGGGAAGGTGATCGTATCGGTCTAATCCTGTTTGGCGAACGCGCTTATCTGCAGGTGCCGCTCACTCTCGACCGCGAGACAGTGAAGATATTGCTGATGGAGGCATTCATTGGTCTCGCTGGCGAGAAGACAGCGATCGGTGACGCGATCACGCTCGCCGTCAAAAGAATTCACGATCAGAAGGTCGATGCCAGCGAGCAAGTACTTGTCCTGCTGACCGACGGTGCGAATACCGCTGGCGAGGTGGAACCGCTTAAGGCGGCACAACTTGCGCAACAGGTTGGGCTACGAATCTACACCATCGGAATTGGCGCCGAGCAGCTCGAGGTGTCGTCACTGATCGGCGGGCGACGCAATATCAACCCATCGGCCGACCTTGACGAAAAAACGTTGACTGGCATCGCCGAGTTGACCGGAGGCCGTTACTTTCGCGCCAAAGACACGGCAGGTCTGCAGGATATTTATCGACTTGTCGATGAACTGGAGCCGGTCGAGGAGCCTGAAGCCGGGTTCCGGCCCGTCAAATCGCTCTACTACTGGCCACTCGGTGGCGCGTTCGTACTCGCAGCATGGCTGGGCATCGTCAGTCTGCTGCAGAACCTTGCCGTAAGAAGACTCTCCAGGGTGCAAACCGATGCCGGCTGAGTTTCACTTCTTGCGACCGGACTGGTTATGGGTAGTGCCCCTGGTTCTCGCCTGCACGGTACTGCTTGCGCGACGACAGCTCGGGCTCGGTGCCTGGCAAAACGTAGTCGCGGCATCGCTGGCGCCGCACGTGCTCTCGCGTTCCGCCACGCGCCGCTCGGACTACAGATGGTGGCTGCTTGGTCTCGGTGGCGTCATTGCGGCGTTGGCACTTGCGGGCCCGGCATGGCAGCGAATTGAGCAGCCCGTATTTCGCTCCGATCAGGCACTTGTTGTCGCGCTGGATCTTTCCCGGTCCATGGATGCTCAGGACATTGCTCCGAGTCGCCTGATGCGTGCACGCCTCAAGATCCTGGACATGCTCGAAAGACGGGGCAGCGGACAAACGGCGCTCGTCGTTTATTCAGCGAATGCATTCACGGTTACGCCGTTGACGACCGATACGGATACGATCGCCGCACTCGTCAATAGCCTGAGTACCGATATCATGCCGAGTCGCGGCAGCTATCCGATCGCTGCAATCAACAAGGGCGCTCAATTACTCGAGCAAGCGGGCGCAGCGGTTGGTGAGGTACTGCTGATTACCGATGGCAGTTCATCGCCGGCCGCCGAGAGAATCGCCCGTGATCTCAAGAGTTCCGGTTACACCTTGTCTGTACTGGCGGTAGGTACAACTGAAGGGGCTCCGATTCCGAGAGTGAGCGGTGGCTTTGTCACGGATCAGTCGGGCAACATTGCCGTGCCGAAGCTCGAGGAACGTTCGCTTCGAAGACTGGCAGCGGCGGGTGGAGGCCGGTTCTCGATGCTGTCGACCGACAATCGCGATCTTGATTACTTGCTGAGCGGCGAGACCGGCATGCAACAAGCGGGTGGTGATTCCCTGGCTACCGATAACTGGCGCGAGGAGGGACCCTGGCTGGTGCTGTTTTTGTTGCCACTCGCGGCCATGGCGTTTCGTCGCGGCTGGGTCATTGTTCTGCTTTTGTTCATACTGCCACCGGAGAATCAGGCATACGCGTCGCCTTGGGACGATCTCTGGTTGACCAAAAATCAACAGGCACAAAGAATGCTCGAAGAGGGCGCCGCCGCGGACGCGGTCGAACTATTTGAAGATCCCGAGTGGCGAGCAGTCGCACAATATCGCGCGCAGGACTATGTGGAGAGCGCGAGGGCATTCGCCGAGAACGGCGATATGCGCAGTCTCTATAACCTGGGCAACGCAATGGCACGACAAGGCGAGTTCGAATCGGCGATCGACGCGTACGAACAAGTGCTGGAGATCGATCCTGAAAATGAGGATGCTAAGTACAATCGTGATCTGTCGGCGCAGGCGCAGGAACAACAACAATCGCAACAGAATGAGGGCGATCAGCAAGAGCAATCGGACCAGCAAGGCGAAGGTGAGCAATCGGACGACAGTGGCGAATCCGATCAGGAAAACTCGGACAGCTCTGCTCAGTCCGATAGCGAATCACAGGACGGCGAATCATCACAGCGCGACGAGCAGGAGGCCAGCCAGGAGGATCTTGAAGCGCTGCAGGAAGAACTGCGGCGGGCAGCCGAAGAAGCACAACAGAATGAGCAAATGGCGCAGCAACAACTGACGCCCGAAGAACTCGAGGCACTGCGCCGCGTGCAGGAACAGGAGCAAGCCATGGAACAGTGGTTGCGCCGTATCCCGAATGATCCGGGCGGGCTGCTGCGCCGCAAGTTCCGCTATCAATACCAAAAGTCGGGCAAAGACCAGGATGGCAACAACACCTGGCCCGACGATGAGGTGCAACCGTGGTAGGAATCTTCGTGCGAAATATCGGTTTGACAGGTCTGCTTGTTCTGTTCTTTGCCAGCGCCTCGCTGGCTGCCGTGGTTACACGGGTAGACCGTACAGATATCGAGCTCAACGAGTCGTTTACGCTCGAAGTTGTTACCGATACGAACATCGACTTGCAGCCCGACGTATCCGTGCTCGATCAGGATTTTTACGTTGGGCAGGGCAGTCAACTCAGCAACACAACAATCGTTAATGGCCAGATCCGTCGCAGCAAAACCTGGACCTATGTGCTGATGCCAAGGACTGCCGGACAAGTCACCATTCCGCCGATAACCGTCGGCAACGAGACGAGCGACGCGCTCGTGGTTACGGTGAGCGAGCCGAGCTACGCGCCTCCTGGCGAGGCCGAGGTCTTTGTGACCAGCGATGTCGATTTCGGCGAATCCTATGTTCAGGCGCAGGTACTGTTGACCATCAAGATCTATCGATCTGTCGCAACCCGCCAGCCTGCGCTTCGGGACCCGACCATCACCGGGGTTGAGGTGCTGGCCGAACTCGCTGGAGACGATCGCAGTTATGAAGCGGTCATCGATGGCACTGCATACAATGTTGTCGAACGCGTATATGCGCTGTACCCGCAGGAAAGCGGACAAATCGACATTTCAGCGGCACGATTCGAGGCGCGAGTCCTGCGCGACGGGCGCATAACAGGCCGCAAGGTTTTCGAGTCGGAGCCGCAAACTGTCTCAGTTTTGCCGATTCCGGCACCGCCAGCTGAATACCCCGATGCAGTATGGCTTCCCGCACGCGACCTCGAACTTACAGAGGACTGGTCCAGGGAGGCCGACCAAATCAAAGCAGGTGAACCGCTGACCCGACACGTCACGATCAGCGCACTCGGGCAACTGGAGACGCAGATACCGGCTCTCGAACCACCCACCGCCGGCGGTGTGAACGTCTACCCGGACAAACCCGAGTTGAGCCGCAGGATCGAGTCGGGAGGCATTCGTGGTATTCGCAGGGATCAGTACGCGATGATCGGCGTTACAGCCGGTATCGTTATCTTGCCGGAGCTCGAGGTGCCCTGGTGGAACACCGAAGCGTCAGAATGGCAAGTCGCCCGCCTGCCTGAACGCTCGATCAATATTTTGCCATCGGGCGAAGCACCTGTTCCTGAGCCGGAAACGGCAGCCTCCGCTGAAACCGAAACTGAACCTGCCGTCGAGCGTCGCGAGGTAACTGCAGCAGGCGGTCTCTGGCGCCGCGTAAGCGAACTGCTGGCCGCCGTCTGGTTGCTGACACTTGCGGCATGGTGGTGGTCGTCGCGACCGCGGAAGAAGCAGCGGCAAGCAGCGCCAGTTCCTGTGCACAAGCAGCAGGCGAGGCACCTCAAGGCGGCGCGCAAGGCGGCGCTGGTCGGCGATGGCGCCGGCGTGCGTCAATCACTACTCGACTGGGCTGCACTGCAATGGCCGGACGGCACGCCACGCAGTATCGGCGCTATTGCAACGCGCGTATCGTCACCGCTTGCAGATGAATTGCGCGCACTGTCGAGTTTGAGTTACGGCCCGAACGGTGGTGACTGGAAAGGAGAGCAACTGGCCAAGGCCATCCGCTCATTCTCCGTTCTCAAAGACGACGAATCACAGACCGACGAGAAACTGCCACCGCTGATGCCGGCGAACTAGGCGGTCCGAACCTGCACCGTCGGGCGAATTCGCACCACGGCCAGCGAACGCCACACAGGCCCGCTACCGGGTATGTGCTCTCGCTTAATTTCGCTCGCCGTCCCTGGCTCGCTCAAATCGTTCTCCGCTTGCTTTGGCGTCCTGCGTCGCAGCGCTACGCACGACGCTCGAGCACACACACCGATAGCGAGCCTCTGCGATCTCTGTAGGGCCAGCGGGCGGGATGTTTTGTCGAGCGAAGTAAAGCGCAGCGAAGCGAGCCATGAGCGAGACAATCATCGCGTTCGCTGGCCGTGGCGTGAATTCGCCCGGCGCCAAGGGTTGCTACCAGTGGCCGGTGCTGGGCATCGATGCCCAGGGCTCCTGTTCGGGCAGCGCGCCGCCTTTTTGTAGTAGCTCGATCGAGATGTTATCCGGTGACCGCACAAAAGCCATGCGTCCGTCACGTGGCGGCCGATTGATCGTTACGCCGTTGTCCATAAGCTGTTGGCATAGTGCGTAGATGTCGTCGACTTCGTAGGCGACATGACCGAAGTTACGACCTTCGTCATAGTCTTCGGGATCCCAGTTCCAGGTCAGTTCGAGCTGCGCCTCCTCGTCGCCGGGCGCGGCCAGGAAGACTAACGTGAATCGTCCTTGCTCACTCTCATAGCGGCGCAACTCTACAAGCCCGAGTTTGTCGCAATAGAAGTCGAGCGATGCATCAACATCTTTAACACGTACCATCGTATGCATGTATTTCATGCCACAATATTCGCCCATGAACGCCGTTCGCACAATTACAATCGATCTTGATGACACGCTTTGGGAGATTCAACCGGTCATCGAGCGCGCCGAGCGGAAGCTGTATGACTGGTTGTGCGAAAAATATCCCAGAGTCACCGAACTGTTCACCGCGGATGAGATTCGCAAGCTGCGGGAGAACATCGTCCTTGAATATCCCGGCAAAAGTCATGATTTCACTTTTCTCCGGCGTACCGTGATTGGTCGACTGGGTGTTGCAGCAGGGTATGGAAAGGAAATAGTCGATGGCGCAATGGCCGTGTTCGATGCGCTGCGAAACGACGTAGAGGTATTTCCCGAGGTTCGTCCGACACTGACCGCACTCGGCCGCAGCTACTGCGTGATTGCGGTAACCAACGGCAACGCTAATCTGGACCGCATTGGCATTCGGGATTTGTTCCATCACGTTGTCTCTGCATCCGGTGTTGGAGCGGCAAAGCCAGCCCGAGAAATCTTCGATGTCGCAGTGGATAAGGGCGGAGCGAGTGCGCAAGAGACACTGCATGTCGGCGACCATCCTGAGGTTGACGTCGCCGGAGCGCGCGATGCGGGTCTCAAAGCCGTCTGGGTCAATCGCCATGGGCACGAATGGCCGGATCATCTGCAAAACCCGGAAGGGATCGTACGAGACGTCGGGGAGTTGCTGTCACTGCTTCGGAGAGCTGCGCGGTGATGCAGATGCCGATGATCCTGTATGTCCCGGGTCTGCAGCCCAAGCCTGAATCAGGCCCGCACAGGGACGCCCTGTTTCGATGCCTTATTGCCGGCATTCGCAGATACGACGAAAAGGTCGCGCTGGATATCGCGGCGAACCTGCATTGCTTCGACATTGTTTCCTGGACATATGACTTTTACAGAGATCATCGTGATATCGCACTTGACGCGGAGGCGATCGAAGCGGTGATTCAGCAGGATCGGGCGTCGCCGCAGGACATCGCCGAGGCTTCATCCTGGCAACGCAGAATCGCCCGTTGGGCGTTTTCGATTGCTGATGTGATCCCGCTGCTGATCCCACATATTGCCAATGAGCGCATGGAACTGCACTTGCGGGACCTGCGACGGTATCTGCGCAATCGCAATGACATTGCAGAGCACACACGGCAAATGCTGAAAATGCCGCTGCGCGCGGCGATTGAGGCCAAACGGCCGATCTTGCTGATCGCCCACAGCATGGGTTCGGTGATCGCCTGGGATAGTCTCTGGCAGATGGCACACAATGAGCGCGATAACGTCAGCGTAGATTTGTTACTGACGATGGGCAGCCCGTTGGGCCAGCGCTTCATCCAGCGGCGGCTGCAGGGATCAGGCGAAAAAGGTGACCGTCGTTATCCAGGGGGTATTCACCGCTGGATCAATCTGTCAGCCATCGGTGATCTGACAGCGCTTGATCCGAATCTCGCGGACGATTTTGTCGCCATGATCGAACACGAGCTCGTCGAATCGATCGAAGACGATGAATTGCACAACTACTTTCGCCTGGACGGCAACCTCAATGTGCACGCCGAATACGGCTATCTCGCCAACGATGTGACGGCGAAGATCGTCATCGATTGGTGGCGATCGCGCAGGCCGTAATCAGGAAGCTTCGATGTTCGGCCGGATGACGATGTCGATGCGGCGATTTCGCGATCGGCCTGACTCAGTTTCATTGCTCGCGACCGGACGTGTTTCTCCGTAGCCCGTCGCGATCAGCCGATACGTTGGAATGCGCATTGCATTGATCATGTACTGCTGCACAGATTCCGCGCGCGCCTGCGACAATTTCTGATTCAGGTCGTCACCACCATGAGAGTCGGTGTGACCCTCAATAATCAATTCGCTGCGCGGGAACACATCAATAGCTTTCTCGACCTTGGCCAGCAAATCAAAGCTCTGCGGTCTAATTTGTGAGGCGCCGCTGTCGAACGTCAAACCAACGAGTCGCAAGATGATGTTGTTGCCCTCACGAAATACGCGAGCCTCTGAAGACGCGAACATCTTCTCGACCTGCTCGAACTGCTGCTTGACGCGAGCCTGTGCCTCGAGCCGCTGAATCAGGGCAGCACGTTCGACCGTTGCGCCGCCGAGACGCTCATCGAGCGCTACCATTTCTTCTTCCATGTCAGCGAGGCGAATCTCGTTTTCAGCTTTTTCCTGGCCCAGTGCCTGGTTATCGTTGCGCATCTGATCGATGTAAGTAACCAGTGCAACTGACAGTTTTCCCGGGCCGTCTTCCATGTCAGGAACGACGTCAGCAGCGCCAGCGATATCCCGCATGGGCTTTTCCCACTGCAGCACGAGTTGCTCGGCAGTCAGGTCACGATCGCGAACCTTGCGCACAACTTCCGACAGATAAATGGCGTGTTTTGCCTCGTAATTCGCCTGCCGTGCAAGGCTGCGGGGCAGGTCGGTGTCATATCGATTTTCGTTGAGTTCGCGTTCCGCGTCGGCCAGGAGTTGTTTCGCCATGCCGAGCGTAATCGGCGCGTAGCGACCAACGCGGGCGCGGTCGGCATCTGCAAGCAGTTGTCGTGTCTCGGTCAGGTACTGTGCCTTGATCGCGACCAGTTCCGCATCCCGGTAAAGACTTGTAGCCTCAATGTCGCGACGCTTTGCGCCTTTAAGGTCGCCACGCTCGAGAAGTCGAATCGCGTCCCCGAATTTGCGTTGCGCTTCTTGCCAGATCTCGGCCGACAACTCAGGGGCACGAGCATTGGCGGCATCCTGGCGACTTTTCATGACCTGAGAGAGTGCGGTCGCTGCCAGTTCGGCGGCGGTCGTCGCAGTCTTGAAATAGCCCACCGCATCGGAGGCATTCGAGCGCACGGTTTCGATATTGCGGCCGCGCTCAAGCGCGAACACGGCATCGTTATATTCGCTCATGCCGCGCTCGTAGCTGCGCGGCGCCAGCAATTTGGCGTTGGCAGCGTCGGCCTGCGCCTTCGCAGCGTCCGCCTCTTTAAAAAACGTCTTTCTAAGCTCGTCCTGGGCGCCTGCGCTGCCGACACCCAGCAACAGCGTAGCGATCAGGACCAAACGTAAGAATCTTGGGATTACGACCATGTGCTCGTTTCCTGCGTTGGTTAAACGAAAAACCGCCCAAGCGATAGGCAGTTACAGCTCAATATTACATATGCTGCGGCCCAAAATCTGTGCGCCGTGTCGCCGAAATGTGGCGATTTTACGCCTCGACAGGGCTTTGCGCGAGGTCCGAAATGCTGCACCACAGCAAAATCTGCTTCGGCGCAGCCAATCCGGCATTTTGTGCTTTGTTTCACAGATGGGAGCAGGGCCCAGGCGTAGTCTTAGGCTATGTCCGCCAAGTACTACACACAGTTCATATTGACCGACGCTGAGTATCGCGGCGGTAATGAATTCAGCGGTGTGATCGAACTGAGTCACCCGATGGATATGGACAGTGACGCGCGTGACATAGAGGCCGTACTGGCCCGCAATTTCGACCTGCAAAAGGCTGCAGTAAAGCTCGTGAGCTGGTCCAGATTGCACTGAGTTCTTCTGGCGCAATACCTATTCCCCCTGACTCTCCCGGCTTCGGCCGGGAATTTTTTATTCGAGCGCTCCTGCGACCCCGTTACGGAAAAATCTGCGCCTCGAGAGGCGCTCCTACGTTACAATGCGTGCCCTTTCGCCGGACGAACAGCACACCGAATGAGCAGTAGTAGCGACAAACGACTCCGCGGAATTCCAATTGTACAAAGCGGTAGCAAGTACAAGACGGACGAAGGTTTTTCGGCGATCAGGAACGGCGTAAAAACGCGTCGTGACGCCGGGCCATTCATGCCAGGGCAGAAACCGAAGTGGCTCCGCGCGAAGATGCCGTCCGGGAAGGGATACTCAACGGTTCACAAGATCGTCAAGGAAAACCGCCTCAGCACGGTGTGCGAAGAGTCGATGTGCCCGAACATCGGCGAGTGCTGGAATGCCGGCACCGGGACCATCATGGTCATGGGCTCTGTTTGCACCCGGGCTTGTCGGTTTTGCGCCGTCGATACGGGCAGCCCGAAGGGTTGGCTTGATGCAGAAGAGCCCGCAAATACCGGTCGTGCAGTGCAGCTGATGGGGCTGGAATACGTTGTCATCACTTCAGTTGATCGCGACGATCTCCCCGACGGTGGAGCAGCCCATTACGCGGCTTGTGTCAGGGAAATCAAAAAGCAAAATCCGCATACAGCTGTCGAAGCACTGACACCCGACTTCAACGGCGTCCTGGAGCATGTCGAACTCGTCGTCGATTCGGGACTTGAGGTCTTCGCGCAAAACGTCGAGACCGTGAAACGCCTGACTCACCCGGTCCGCGACCCACGTGCCAGCTACGAACAGACGATCAATGTCCTGCAGCACGCAAAAAAGCACCGCCCGGACGTGCTGACGAAGACGAGCCTGATGCTCGGGCTTGGGGAACGGGACAATGAAATCATGCAAACGATGGATGATTTGCGCGAAGCAGGCGTCGATATCCTGACCCTGGGGCAATACTTGCGGCCGACGCCCAATCATCTGGCCGTGGAACGATACGTCACGCCGGACGAGTTCGATCTTTACAGGCAGGAAGGTCTTGACAAAGGATTCCTCGAAGTCGTCGCCGGTCCGATGATCCGCTCGAGTTACCGCGCGGAACAAGTGCTACAAAAGAACAACGTTGGTCTGGCCGTATGAGCCAGTTTTTCATCGAATACGGCTTGTTCCTCCTGAAAGTTGCGACGATCGTCGTGGCAATTATCGTCGTGATCGGCGTTGCGGCATCGGCGGGACGCAGAGCAAGTAAGGAAGGGCTCGAAGTCGAGAGCATCAACAAGAAGTACAAATTGCTCGCCAGCGCCTTGCGCCAGTCGGTGTTGAACAAGGGCGAGCGAAAGAAAGACGCCAAGGAAGAGAAGAAACGCGAGAAAGCCGATGCCAAGGAAGTATCGGACCGGCCCCGCAGCTTCATTATTAACTTCAAGGGCGACCTCAAAGCATCCGCGGTGCCATCATTGCGCGAGGAGGTAAGCGCAGTTCTCGATGTCGCGACTCCTGATGACGAAGTCATCGTGTGTCTGGAGAATCATGGTGGCGTCGTGCATGAGCACGGTCTCGCAGCATCGCAGCTCGCGCGCATTCGCGATCGCAATATTCCGCTGACCGTTTGCGTCGATAAGGTCGCAGCCAGCGGTGGATATCTCATGGCCTGCGTTGCGTCGAAAATCTACGTTGCGCCGTTTGCGATACTTGGTTCCATCGGCGTATTGGCGCAGATTCCGAATTTCAACCGCCTTCTCGACAGCCATGGTGTCGATTTCGAGCAGATAACGGCCGGCAAGTATAAGCGTACCGTGACGATGTTTGGTGAAAACACTGACGAAGATCGGGCCAAACTAAAGCAAGAGCTCGAAGACGTGCATTCGCTCTTCAAGGCGGCGGTTGGTAAATATCGGCCGGAACTCGACCTCGACAAAATTGCGACCGGTGAGCACTGGTATGGCACAACAGCGCTGGAACTGGGTCTGGCCGATGAAATCAAGACCAGCGACGAGTTATTGACGGAGCTTGTGGTCGACCGGGATCTGTATCAATTGACCTATCGCATCAAGCAACCGCTGCAAAAACGGCTTATGGCAAATATCGACAGCACCCTCGAAAAAGTCGATGCGGCGGGCTGGCGCCGCAAATTCGAGTCGCGCCTGCCCCGATAGTTTATGGAACCGGCGTCGCGCTGAAATGTCGATATAATCAGGGTATGTACTCGGGAAGTAGCATGAATTTGCAGCATTTCAGAGCCTTGTCACCACTATCGCTTATCGTCATTAGCGCGTTGTCGTGGCCTACATCAGCATTTGCCAAATCCGATTCCGAGCTGCAGGCCGAGGCGGCAAGGGCATTTGCGCAACTCAAAGCGTCAGTGCCGCTGACGACGGATCGCGCGACAATCGACTACGTTTCCTGCGTGGCCAACGCGGTCGTCAGTGTACTCGAGCCACCGCACAGTGAGTACAACTGGGAAATGGCGATTCTGGATACCGAGATGATCCAGGCTTCCGTTGCGCCAGGGGGCAAGATCCTTGTTTATGAGGGCATTCTGAACGTCGCTCAGAATCAACATCAGCTTGCGGCGGTTATCGGGCACGAGATCGCCCATGAAACGGCCGGACACACAACAAGCAGATGGCTGGAGGGTAGGGGAGCCCAAATTGGCATTCAGGTTGCGGCCGTCCTGCTCGGCGGTGGCCATTATGGCGCGCAGTACACGGCTCAGGAAGCACTCTCGCAAGGGGCCATATACGGGATCGTGTTGCCGTACAAACGCAGCCACGAGACCGAGGCCGATGTCATCGGTCTCGAATACATGGCGCGGGCAGGATTCGATCCGCGTGCTGCTGTTCCGCTATGGCAAAACATGGCCGCCGAGGCGGGCGAGGCGCCGGCCGAATTCCTCTCGACGCACCCTTCGAGCGAAAAACGAATCGACGCACTGGTGTCGCAGTGGATCGACGTCCTGCCGCTCTACAATGAGGCGCTGGCGGAAGGCCGTGATCCCGATTGCGTGGCCCCGCCGCTGCCGCAGTCGCCCGACAAGGAGTGACGCCTCATAATTCGCCGCCTCGCATTATTCCTGCCTCTTTTCGTGCTGGGCGGCTGTGCAACATTAGAGGACTTCTTCGGGACTGCGCCCGGTAAGCGAACAACGGCTGCTGTACCGTTCGAGCAGCGCCCTGTTGAAGAACCGATCGCCGCCAATCACTTTGTCCTCGAGTCGCCCGAACAATCTGTCATCGGCGAACCACAGGTCGTAATCACACGCAGCACAGATACACTGTCGGACGTCGCACGCGCTTATGGTCTCGGTTACGACGAATTGCTCGCGGCCAATCCTGGCGTCGACCCGTGGTTGCCTGGTGATAACACGCCGGTATTGTTGCCCACTCAGTTCGTGCTCCCGGACGTGCCGCGAAAAGGCGTCGTTCTCAATATTGCCTCGCGGCGGCTTTTCTATTTTCCCCGCCTGCCTGAGGGACAGGCGACCGTGGTCAAGACCTACCCGATCGGCATCGGTCGTGTTGGTTGGGAGACGCCGCTCGGGGTAACCAAAGTTATGAGCAAGGCCAAGGATCCGTCCTGGTACGTGCCGCTGTCCGTGCGCCAGGAACATGCCGAATTGGGAGACCCGCTGCCATCCGTCGTGCCGCCCGGGCCGGACAACCCTCTGGGTCATCGCGTTCTCAAGCTGGAAATGCCTGGCTATCTGATCCACGGCACCAATCAGCCATACGGTGTCGGCATGCGTGTGAGCCACGGCTGTGTGCGTCTGTATCCTGAGAATATCGAGTACCTCTACGAGCTTGTCGAAGTTGGAGAAACCGTTGCGATCATCAACGAGCCATATCTCCTGGGGAAGCTAAATGGCGAATGGTATTTTGAAGGCCATGCGCCACTTGAAGATGATGCGATCAGCTCCGAGGAGCGACTCGATATGTTGCTCGGGAATCTCAGCGGAGAGAGCGACGCCTGGGTCGCTAAAGGTGACATTGATCATGCGCGTGAAGTTGCGAGCATCGCCAACGGCGTTCCCGCCAGGCTGGGAAATCACAATGCCCACGAAGTGCTCGCTCGCGCCCGCCGCGTGCGTAACACGGTTGAAACTAATCCTGATGCGCCGACATTGACCGAGGTTCGCGAACTAATCGACGAAGCGAACCGTGAAGCAGAGGCAGCAGCGGAGTCAATGTGAGCGAGTGGCTGGATCTGATGCTCGACGAAATTGCGCGCAAGCAGCGAGAGGCAAGAGAGGCCGAAGAAGAATCGCGCCGTCGCTCCGGGAATGGCAATGACAATCCGGCGCCTCCAGCGAGTCAGTCAAAGTAACGCAAGAACTCTTCTGGAAGTCGAGACACGTCCCCTGGCCGCTCACTGCCTGCAGGTAGTGAGCGCGAGTTGTACGTATTCCAGAACAACACTGAATCCCGGGCATGCGCAGCCTGGTCGAGATCATGGAGCAGTGCGGCCATCGCCTTGCCGGTATAAGTTGTTTCGAGCGCGAGTCCCAGGTCATCCTGAGCGACACGAACCGCGCGGTCAGTCGCTTCGTTTGTCCTGGCGTAACCGTCGCCCAGAAACTCGTCACGAAAGCGATACCGTGCGCGGTCTGCGAGATCAGACGGAATTGACGAGTCGAGATGGTTCATGAGCATCGCTGTCTTGACCGTCAATCGCCGCATGGCGTCAGGATTGGCGACAAAATCCTCAGTAACGCGAACAGCCTGAACTTCAGTTGGTACATCGGCGAGGGCCAGGCCCAGCGCGAGTCCGGCGGCGGTCGCCATCGTGCCATTTGCCACGTAAAGCCGGTCAGGTACTCCTAATTCCCCTGCTGTGATCTGGTGCGCAAGCTCGAGGCCCGCATTTACGAATCCGACGGCGCCAAGCCAACATGATCCACCTGCCGGAATCACCCATGTCTGGCGGTTCCACAGATGTGTCCGCAACGTGCGAATACGATTCGCGTAGTCGCCTCCCCAGCGCACGAGTTCGGTGCCATTTTCTAAGTGCATGTTGAGTACACGCGGCACACTTGCCGTTCGTACCTGATTCGATAACAGGCAAGTGCATTCGAATCCGAGAGACTTCGCGTACAGAGATGTCGCCAGCGCGTGGTTCGAGGCAACAGTACCGAACGTGGCAATTCGTTGAGCGTTCCGGTCCCTTGCGCGACGTAACAGATACTCGAGTTTGCGAACCTTGTTGCCGCCGTAGATCTTTCCCGTGACGTCATCGCGCTTAATCGAGATCTTTCGCTGGCCGTTAGCAGTACGCAGAGTCTCTTCGACGACCGGTGTTGGCAGATCAGCAAGATGCGTCTTTGGCAGTCGCTCTGCCAATCGCGGGTATGCTCTAGCAAGGTGGTCGCTCATCTTCCGAATATTAGCGAATTTAGGGCTATTGCTTTGCAATTCAGGGCTATTGCTTTGCAATTCACGGCTATTGCTTTGCAATTCACGGCTATTGCTTTGCAATTCACGGCTATTGCGGCTCAATTCAATAGCATAAGCCACAGCCACTGATTAGAATGAGACTACTTCTGTCTGACCGTTTCGGAGATGAACTTGTCAGATGCAGTTGATCGTGGCATTACGGTCACCGAAATGGCACCGATGGATCAACCCATCGACGTGTTGCCCGAAACTACGGCCGCCTTTGTCGGCCGTGCGCTTCGTGGCCCCCTGAATAACCCGGTCCTGACTTCGAGCTTCGGTGAATTCCGCCGTCGCTTCGGCGACGTTTGGTCCCGGTCGAGCCTCGGACCCGCTGTCATGCAGTTTTTCGAGCACGGCGGCAAGAACCTTTACATCGTCAGAGTCGCGAACAACGCGCGCGGCGCGATGATCTGCCTGCCCGCAAGCGGCTCGGCACTCGTACTGCGCGCAATCGAGCCGGGTTCGACCGAATGTGTTCGCGCGGCCGTCGATTACGATGGCATCGACCCTGACAACGACGAGTTGTTTAACCTGACGTTACAGCGCGTAGATGCTGAGACTGGTCTGGTCATCGATCAGGAGATGTTCCGTCGCGTGGACTATCGCGAGGATGCCGAGAATTTCATTGCGGACTTGCTGTTGACCTCGACGCTTGCGCGGGTCGAGCACCCGTTTCCCAATCATCGTCCCGAGCCGACAGCGGGTCCGAATACGCCGTTTAATTCGGCCTATGTCGAGCATGCGCAGGCAGGAGCCGATGGCCAGGAGCTATCGGACTATGACCTTGTCGGTTCGCGCAAAGACGAGACCGGACTGTTCGCGCTGCAACAGCTCGATCGATTCGATCTCCTGTATTTGCCACCACCTGGAAAAGGTCGGGATCTGGGGCCGACGTCGGCGCTGGCGGCAGAGCGATTTTGCAGAGAGCGTGGCGCGATGCTGATCGTTGATCCCCCGACCGAGTGGGTGACACCGGACAAGGCAGTTACTGGTGTTCGGGACATGGGTTTTGCCAGCCCGAATATGGTCGGATACTTCCCGCGGATGTATGAGCGGGATGACGCCGATGGAGGGCCACGAGTCGTTGGCGGCGCGTTGGCGGGATTGCTGTGCAAGTTGGACAGGACCTACGGACCCTGGCACGACCTCGATCAACAAGGTATGGGCTTCAAGCGCGAACTGCTGGCGGCCTTCGACGTCGATGATGAGATCGCTCAGATACTGTCGCGTGAGGGTCTGAACATCATCGCAAATGGTCCGGCGGGCCGTGCACGTCTGGGCGGTTCCGTAACGCTGGGGCGGGGTACCGAATCGCATCGCAAGTTCGCCAGCCTGTCCGTCCGACGACTCTGTCTCATGATTGTCAGTTCAATTGACCAGGCGACACGCTGGGCCGTATTCGAACCTGACGATTCGCGGCTGGCCGGGCGATTACGAAGCCAGATCACTGCCTACTTGTCTGCGCTGGCGAATATGGGGGCGTTTGAAAATGATCGATTCGTCGTCGAATGCGATGCAGGCTTGTGCCAACGCGATGACAAGCTTGAGCACGGTGTCACGATTCTGATCGTATTCCATCCGCTCGGCTGCAAGGATGCTGTGTCCTTTACGCTGCATCAGACAATCGCGGGCTGTCGCGTGATGACCACGGCGTTTGCCCCGGCCATGGAAGACTGCGCATAAAGGGCAGCTGAAAAGAAACCAAAACCTGTCATATGCGCATCCACTTCATGCCACCAATCTATCGGGAGGGGGTATGAGAGACAGCGATGCTCTGGAAAATAACCCACACGTTTCGCGCTCGGCATTGGAAGCTATTCACGGTCAGGTATATGGCTGGGCCCTCTCCCGATGTGACTTTGACCATGCGACGGCGGAGGACCTGATGCAGCAGGCGTATGTCGAACTTCTAAGTGGCAGCGCACGATTCAACAATAAGTCGTCGCTTAAGACGTTTGTGTTTTCTGTTGTGCAAAACCTCGCAAGAAGTCGTTTCCGTCGCGTTACTTCAAGGCTCCGGCTGGTAAAGCAGTACCGGCAGGAGTCGGTGACGGACGCGGTCGAACCGGTCGTTGATGACGGCGTTTGGCGAGCAGTGCGCGCATTGCCCGCAAGACAACGCGACATTATTGAATTGGTATTTTGTCGCGAACTGACGATAGAGCAGGCAGCAGCAGTAATGGGTGTAACGACTGGAACAGGACGAGTGCATTACGACCGCGCCAAGAAAGCGTTACGAACCAGATTGCGGGATTGGGCAGAGGAAGAGTAGATGAAGCAAACAGACGACAGTCTTCAAGAACGGGTCAGTCATGCCTGGCGACAAGGCGCAGCTGAAATGCCGCCCTCGTTTGATCGTGTTTGGCAGTCGGCCGGCACGCGCTACGTCGGCGCAAGGCGTCGTTACCGCCGCGTTGCGAGTGTGGCTGCGCTCGCAGCTGCCATTGTTGTTGCTACGAGCTGGCAGACGCCAGCCCATGAGACGACGTATATCGAGCTTGCAGAATTGCTGGAATCGACCTACTGGTCGGCGCCAAGCGATGTGCTGTTACCGAACAGGGAATTTGACATATATCAGGATATGCCGGTGCTATTCGAGTCAACCGATCCGGCAGGAGGAGCGTTACTATGAAGAAGGGACTACTGATTTTGCTGGCTTTGGCGAGTTTTGCGGGCGTCAGCGCCGTTGCAGCGGACACCAAAGACGATGTCTTCAAGGGCAAGTTGTTCGCGCCGAATGTGATTCTCGAGAATCAGTCTGAGTTAAGCCTTAGTAAACAACAGTTTACGGAGATTCGAAAGGCGGTTGTAGACGTCCAGGCGAACGTTGCCGAACACGAATGGGATATGGCCGAAGCCTATCAGAACATCATGGCGGAGCTCGATAAGTCCCCGATAAGCGAGGTGGAGGTGCTGGAGCATGTGGGCGCCGTACTTCGAGCAGAAAATGAAGTCAAGAAATTGCAGGTCACGATGCTGATAAAGCTCAAGAACCTGCTCACGGATGAGCAAATTGCGTATCTGGAATCCGTGCGGCAATAGCCGCTACGTGTTCCTGACAACAAGGGGCAGAACGAGAACATGAAATCAAAACTGATCTCACTTGTTGCATCGATTCTGCTCGGAGTTGCTGGCTGCGGTGGCGGTTCAGGTGGAAATTCCCAACCACCGGGCCCACCGCCGCCTCCGCCAATCACGAAGGCCGAAGCGTTTCAATTCCTGAACCAGGCCACCTTTGGTGCGACCGAAGCAGAGGCGCAACGCGTGATAAACATGCGTTACGAAGCGTGGATCGACGACCAATTGCAACAACCGGTGTCACTGCAGCTGCCGTACATCCAGTCTTTGACGCCGCCACAATTCATGTTTCAGTTGCAGCCGGATCGGGTGGATATTTGGTTCCGCAATGCACTAAACGGTGATGATCAGCTGCGTCAGCGTGTCGCATTCGCGTTATCGGAAATATTGGTCGTCTCGCAGCTCGGCGTACTGGGCGGCCAGCCGTACGCGCTCGCCGGTTATTACGACATTCTGGCGGAGAACGCGTTCGGCAACTACCGCGACCTGATTGAAGAGGTCACGCTGCATCCGGCGATGGGCGCTTATCTGAGCATGCTTGGCAACGAAAAGCCCGATCCCACAAGAAATATCCGGCCCGATGAAAACTATGCGCGCGAACTGATGCAGTTGTTTTCTATCGGTCTCGTTGAACTCAACCAGGACGGCAGCGTTCGGCTGGATGCGGATAATCAGCCGATAGCAACCTACGATCAGGCGATAATCGAGGGCTTTGCCCATGTCTACACGGGATGGACCTACGCCGGTTCACCGGTGTTCCAGGGCGCCTTTCCGACTCCGACGCGTCAGGTTTTCCCGATGCAGCTCTGGCCGACGTTTCACGACACGGGCCCAAAGACCCTGCTTAACGACGTCACGCTTCCGGCTGGCCGGACCGGCGACCAGGATCTTGCCGACGCGCTCGACAACGTCTTCAATCATCCGAACATCGGTCCGTTTATCGCTATCCGGTTGATTCAGCGCCTCGTGACAAGTAATCCGTCGCCCGGATATGTGTCGCGCGTCGCCGGTGTTTTCAATGACAACGGAGCGGGTGAACGCGGTGACCTCGGTGCCGTGGTCAAAGCGATATTGCTGGATGACGAAGCTCGGCCGGCATTGCGCATGGAACTCGACGGGAAAGTTAAGGAACCGATCATCCGGGTGACGCAGCTTTGGAAGGCTTACAACGCTGCGTCGGCCAGTGGCCGGTACCCATACAATTTCGCTTACATCATTTTCGGACAGGGTCCGCTGCAGTCGCCATCCGTGTTCAATTTTTTCAGTCCATTTTATGCGCCGCCAGGAGAGATTCGCGACAGCAATCTCGTTGCACCGGAACTGGAGATTGCAACCGAGTTCCTGAATACCTACGTCACGAACTACATGTTTATCCAGACGTTTGCCTGGAACCATGCGGCCGACCCTGTGACCGACCCCAACGTCAATGACGACACGGTATTGATCGATTTCGCCGAGGAGGTCGCAATTGCCGGCGATGCTGATGCGCTGATCGATATGGTTGCCAGAAAACTATTGGCGGGGGAGATCTCGACGGCATTGCGTGGCGAGATCGCGGGCATGCTCGCTCTGATTCCGGCAGACCAGGGGCTGCTGCGGGCGGCAGAGACAATTTACCTGGTAGCGACGTCACCTGAGTTCGCGTATCAGCGTTAGCCAAGGACGAACGATTTGTGAGCAAAAGAATGCAACAGTTGAATCGAAGAGATTTTCTAAGGAAGAGTAGTCTGGCAGCGGCGGTTTTTGCGGCCACGCCGGGCATCACCTACGCACAGGTAATTGGTGGTGGCGCGCAATTCGACGACTATCGCGCGCTGGTCTGCGTGTTCATGTTCGGTGGCAACGACTCCTTCAATATGCTCGTGCCAAATACGACAGCCGAGTACAACGCATACGCAGCATCGCGGCAGAACCTTGCAATTGCGCAACAAGACTTATTGCCGATTAACCCGACATCATTTGCACCCGGTAGCGAACCGTTCGGCCTGCATCCGTCAATGGCAAGCGTGCAGCAGTTGTTCGAATCGGGTTCGGCGGCGCTGGTCTCAAACGTCGGTCCACTGATCGAACCGACAACCAAGGATCAGTTCCTGAATCAGTCGGTGGCGTTGCCGCCACAGCTGTTTTCGCATAACGACCAGCAAGACCAGTGGCTGTCACTCCGTGGCAAGTCGCCGAGCAAGACCGGTTGGGCCGGGCGCATGGCGGATCTGATTCGCAGCAACGTTGCTGGTCAGCAGATGGCGACTAATGCCTCATTATTCGGCTCCAATACGTTTCAGGCTGCAGACGAAACCGTCGCTTACGTAATGGGTCCGAGTGGACCGCAGCAGTTCGAAGGTTTTTCGCCGGAGCAACGCGCTGCATTTCTGCGAATCGTGGATGCCCAGCACGATTCGATTTATGAGCGCGGTTTCGCCGCAGTCCAGCGTCGTGCGATCGATGCAGCGGACACCGTCACCGCGGCGATCAACTCGCCCGAGGCACAGGCGATCACTACGGTGTTCCCACAGGGCCAACTTGGCACGCAACTCGAGACTGTGGCCAAGCTCATCGCGTCTCGCGATCAACTGCAGATGCAGCGTCAGATCTTCTTTGTTGCCACGGGCGGCTTCGATTCGCACGATGACCAGAATCAGAATCAACCTGGCTTACTGGCGAACATCAGCGAGTCGATCGCGGCGTTTCATGCGGCGGCGCTGGAAATAGGCGTGGAAAATTCCGTCACCACGTTCACGCAGTCCGATTTCGGGCGCACGCTAACATCGAACGGTGACGGTACCGACCATGCCTGGGGCGGGAATCAACTCATCGTGGGTGGCAGTGTTCGTGGTCAGGATATGTACGGCACTTACCCTGTGCTGCAGATTGGCGGTGCGGATGATGTCGGTGGCGGCCGCATGATACCGACGACGTCGGCCGATCAGTTTGCTGCGACGCTGGCTAAATGGTTTGGTATTCCGGACGTGGACCTCGATATCGTCGCGCCGAATATCGACAACTTCGTGCAACGCGATCTGGGTTTCATGGTCTGATATCCTCACGTCCTACCAAGGGGATATTCCAATGAACCGATTTTCAGCTGCCGTGCTGGCAGCAGTATTACTTGTGGCCGCGTGCAGCAGCGATCAGCCGCCGGCTGAGCCACAGGCCGAAATTGCGGACGCAGCCGCAGCACTGAACGAGCTGTTTGATGATTATTTCGAGCGCGGGCTGGAGCTCAACCCTTTGCAGGCGACGGCGATCGGTGACTACCGATACAACGATAAGCTTGCCAATTCGATCGGCCCGGAATATCGCGAAGCCAGCCTCCAATTGGATGAGGAATTCCTCACCAGGCTGCATACGATCGACCGCGAACAACTATCACGCCAGGATCAGCTGAGCTACGACATGTTCAAGCTGAATCGCGAATCGTCGATCGAGGGAGATCAGTTCCCGGGGCACCTGCAGCCGATCAATCAGTTTAGCTCGATGGTGAGTTTCTTCGTCCAGCTCGGCAGCGGCACGAGCCTGCACCCATTCAAAACTGTCAAGCACTACGATGATTGGCTGTCGCGTATCGATGATTTCGTCATTTATACGGACCAGGCCATCAGCAACATGCAAGAGGGTATGCGGCAGGGCGTCATTCGGCCGCGCATCCTGATTGCCAAGGCGATACCACAGCTCGAGTCACAGGTTTTCGATAGTGCAGAAGAAAGTGGGTTTTTTGCGCCGATCAACAACATGCCCGAGGACTTCAGCGATGAAGATCGTGATCGGCTGACAGCGGCATTCAAGGACGCGATCCAGAACAAGATCATCCCGGCGTACACGCGCCTGAACAATTTCGTTGGCGATGAATACCTCAGCGCAGCTCGTGAAACCGTCGGGCTCTACGACCTGCCCAATGGCCGTGACTGGTACGCCTACAATGTCAAACTGATCACGACAACTGACCTGACACCCGATGAGATCCACCAGATTGGACTTGACGAAGTTGAGCGAATTCAGGGTGAGATGCACGGTGTGATGGAACAGGTTGGTTTCGAAGGTGACCTGAAAGACTTCTTCGAGTTTCTCAACACCGACGAGCAATTCTACTTCGATGAGCCCGAACAATTGATTCAAGGTTATCGCGACATGTCCGACCAAATTTCGGAACTTTCGAAGAGCCTGTTCAATGTTTTCCCGAAAACAGGTTTCGAAGTGCGCCGTATAGAGCCGTTTCGTGAACAGTCGGCTGCGGGCGGCCAGTACAGTACAGGCACACCGGACGGCAGCCGTCCTGGTGTGTTTTACGCGAATGCATACGACATCAAATCACGGCCGATCTGGGCGATGGAGTCGCTGTTCTTGCACGAAGCGATTCCGGGCCATCACTTTCAAAGATCACTGCAGGTCGAAAACGAGAACTTGCCGGGGTTCAGACGCTTCGGTGGTTATACGGCGTACACAGAAGGATGGGGGCTCTATGCTGAGTCGCTTGGCAAGGAACTCGGTGTCTACACGGATTCGTACCAGTATTTCGGCGGGTTGAATGCCGAGCTCTGGCGCGCGATTCGCCTGGTTGTCGATACCGGCATCCATGCGAAGGGATGGAGCCGGCAGGACGTTTTGGACTTCATGTATGAAAACTCGGCTGTGAAGGAAGCACGTGCGGTTGCAGAGGCCGAACGCTTCATGGCAATTCCGGGACAGGCGCTGGCCTACAAAATTGGCCAACTGAAGATTCGCGAAATCCGCAACAATGCCGAGGCTCGCCTCGGCGACAAGTTCGATGTTGCCGAATTCCATACGCAGATCCTGATGGACGGTCCCATGCCGCTTTCCATGCTCGAAGACAAGATCGATCGTTGGGTAAGCCAGCAGTTGTAGCGGCCCACAACCGAGCCATTCCGGTGAGAAATATGCCGGTTGAAGGCATACTGGTTCACTATGAAACTTGATCGCTTTCTCCGCATAGCGATCGCGGTGCTGATTCTGCTGGTATTCATCATCGCGATTGGCGCGATATTGTTCCTGACCGAGGCGGCTCTGAACGTCTGGGACCGGCTCGTCGAGGGGCCGAAGGTTCTGTTGTACGGCTACGTATCTGTCATGGTGGCGCTTGTTGTTGCTGCCGTGTGGCTGATTTGGCGCCTGGTCGTGCGCCGCAAGATCCCCGAAGTCAGGAAAGCAGCTACTCGCAAGCTGTCGCAGAGCGACATCGAGGAGCGCCTGCGTGATGCAGAAGCTTCCGGCGTCGATGTCAGCGAGGCACAAGCGGAGCTACGGGATCTCGCGATCCGGCAGGAGACGGGTGCTATTCACCTGTGTTTCTTTGGCGAGATCAGCACCGGCAAAAGTTCGCTGATAAAGGCCCTCGTGCCGGCCGCGGAAGTCTCGGTCGACGTGCTGGGCGGCTCGACGATGGGCATTCAGCATTATCGCTGGCGCAATGAATCGGGAAACGAAATCCTGTTGACCGATGTTCCGGGTACTGGCGGTCTCGACGAGAGCTTGGGCGTACAAGCCACCGAAGAAGCGCAACGGTCGCATGTTGTCTTGTTCATTTGCGATGGTGACCTGACGAGGTCTGAGTCGCTCGCCATTGAGCGACTCCTTACTCTTGGCAAACCGCTTGTGTTGGTGATGAACAAATCCGACCGTTTCGATGTCGAGGAGCAGGCCGCTCTGATGCAACGCTTGCTTGAGCACCTCGAAAAAACGGGTGGCGCGGTTGCACGAGATCGAGTCGTTGCGGTTTCCGCGGGCGGTGAAGTCGACGTGATCGAGCGTGCTGCAGATGGATCGGAAAGTCCTGCAAGGCGGTTGCGTCCGGCTGATATTGGCGTGCTTGTTGTCGCCATCAATCGCGTGCTTGAAAACACCACTGAAATTGATCTGCAACGCGATCGCGCCGTTTTTCGTCTTGCCGCGGGCAAGCTGGCGGACGCCGAAGCACGATACAGGGCGCAACGATCGGAACAAATTGTTCGCAACTCAACGCGTAAAGCCGTCGTCGGTGCTCTGGCCGCGGTCAGTCCTGGTACGGATGTGTTGATCCAGGGTTACATCGGGACGGCGATGACCCAGGAATTGTGCAAGCTCTACGGCGCCGCACCGCGTGACCTCGATATCGAGGAGTTTCTCAATCTGAGTCAGAGCCGGCTCGGACGTGCATTGCCGTTGTCGCTGGCTGTCGCCGGCAATGGACTGAAGGCCTTTCCCGGCCTGGGCACGGTCGCTGGAGGGCTGGTACATGCGGTTGCGTATGGTCTGATATTCGACGCGCTCGGTCGAAGCCTGATCCTGACACTTTCCCGTCATGGAGAGCTCGTACCGGAAGTTGCTGCCAAAGAATTCGAGGACGGCATCAGTGAACATATTGAAGCGGGCGTTCGCCGCGTTGCCCAAATGGCCCTGGACGAAAAACAGGGCTGATACTGAAACCGGATCGGACGACGGTTCAGGTCATCTGGCACTCGC
>Ga0255052_10000029_pt1 | contig 88854 bp, 87 predicted proteins | sample JV7_2_21_MG_FD_188632 | JGI IMG/M metagenome (GOLD analysis project Ga0255052, IMG submission 188632) | Seawater microbial communities from Jervis Inlet, British Columbia, Canada - JV7_2_21 | ecosystem: Environmental > Aquatic > Marine > Inlet | place: Canada: British Columbia | collected...
GATTCCGACCCTAGCCTCCATTTTTTTCTTCAGTGCCCGGGTGGCGGAATTGGTAGACGCTGCGGACTTAAAATCCGCTGAGAGAAATCTCGTGCCGGTTCAAGTCCGGCCCTGGGCACCAACATCTCGGATCGGCGAGACCGAAATGGCGAATCAAGCAAATCCTCAGTGGACACGGCACCTCGAAGGTATCGCCGAGGAATTGCTGCGCTTGTCAATTGCCTGCGATGTACGACTGCGCGAGCCGGGCGTGATCGAACGCATCATCAAGAATGATGCCTCGGTCTGTGGACGGAAAAACGAAATCGGTTTCCGCAAATTGCGTAGCTTGGTGATGGCTACCTACAATTCCCTCGGAAAAGCGATTGACCGCATCGGGCCGGAGGAGACCAGGAAGGTCACTGAGGCTATTGCTGAGCATATGAGCCAGTTGAGGGATTCGGGCGGCACAGCTTCAGATTAGCCAGTTCGAACCCGGCCCTGGGCACCATCAATTGGACAGCAGCGTCTCAATCTCGGCACGAAAATCATGTTCAGCATCTTCGCCCTCGACGATTGCGCGTTGCCGGTCCACCTCAGCCTTCATCTCATTAAGCAGGGCCTGAAACTCTGGCGCTTTGATCGTCTCGGCCCACGCCGCGTCGTTGATTATCTCGTAGTACTTGCCCGGGCCGTAGTACACCGACCAGCCACTTCCTGTCATGGTCTGCAATATCTGTAACGCACCCTTCTCATTGCCCAGCAGCGCCTGGTGCAGCGCGTGGCCTTCCAGTCCAAATTCGTTCGTCAGCGCTTGCAGAATATTGTCTGCTGCAGCGACTTTACCAACCTGTTGCCAGGCACTAGCAAGCAGGTGCATCACATACACAACATCGGCTGGGTCGGCTCGGAATGCTGAGATATCAATCTCACTGGCTGGCTCAGTCTGATTGGGGCCGGCCTGCATGAGTCGAATTCCGTTATCCAGCTGCTCGGCACCTTTCTCGAAGTTTCCCACCTGGATATTCACCAGTCCGAACTGCGCCAGGGTCCAGGGGCGATGTTGGCCTGCAAGGAACTCGGTCTGGTTGACGAGTTGCTGCAGCCGGGCGCCGAGTTCCGAGTCGGCAGCGCGCGTTTTCAATACATTGTAGGTGAGGTCCAACGTACCCAGGTCATCTTGCGCAATGTCGAGAACCAGTCCAGCCCAAAAATCGGCGTCCTCGGTCATGCCCAGATTACCGTAGGCCCAGGCCAGCAGATCAAAAGCCCCGGTTTCGCCGTACGGAGCGTCCAGACGGGCAAACTTCTTTGCGATGGCAACCGCATCCGCGAATCGACCCTGCTTGTCATATTGGAAGTACAACTCGTGAAAGGCCAGTGGAGGGGGCTGCGGAAGACTGACGAGCCGCATCAGTAGCTGTTCTGCGCGATCGAAGTTGCCAGCGCGCGCCTCCCCGCTAGCCACGTTTGCGACCAGCGGCGGATTCAGGGGATCAACTGCCAGACCCTTTTCTCGCGCATCATTCGCCTCGTCCACACGTCCCATTCCAGCCAGCGCTGCCGCCAGAATGTTGTAGGCAAACCCCAGGCTGGGATCGAGTTTCAGTGCCCGCCTGGACGACAGGGTGCTCTGATTTAGCCTGCCCGCACCCATATGAATCATGCCGAGAGCAGCGTGGGCCTCAGCCAGGTCCGGGTCGAGTTGCAAAGCCTTTTCAGCCAACTGCCTGGCTTCCCTCCAGCTCGGGCCCGGTGCTGTATTAACCGTCATGGCCAACGCCAGCCCAGCACGAGGCGGCGCGAATCCCGGATCCAGTTCGATGGCCTTTTCAAAAGCCTGGACGGCCTGCTCCCTCCATTCCACCGTGCGGGCGTCAAAAAACGCTTTGCCGATGAGAAACTCGTTGTAGGCTTCCATATTCGTGGTGGTCCGCCCGGCGGGGAGTTCCTGCAGGGGAACGATCTCATTGATGATCTCGCTGGCAACGACGCTGGCGATCTCGGTCTGAATCGCGAATATGCCCTCGAGTTTTCTGTCGAACGATTCGCTCCAGAGCTGGAACCCGCCTTCGTCGATGAGTCGCGCCGTGACACGCACAGTATCGTCTTCGCGGCGAATGCTTCCTTGTAACAGATACCGAACACCGAGCTTTTCTCTGATTTCGGCCGGGCTTTCCTCGCTATCGCGAAACGCGAATGACGAATTGCTGGCGAGAACGTGTAGCGCACCCAAACTCGCCAGGCGATGCAGAATCTCCTCGGTGATGCCATCAGAGAAGAATCCCGTGTCGGCGTTGATATCAAGGTTCGTAAACGGCAGTACCGCGATAGAATTTTCGTGCCACCGGGCGTCAAGGGCAATGGCCGGCCCTGCCTCGATCTCTTCCTGAATTTTGTCGGCACTGCCCAGAAGAACAGCCATGCCTATGCCGAGGAGGGCAGCGAGAACGATGTAGTCCGCCCGGCGCAGCGACAGGTCGACCGCTTCATCGGCATGGGCAGCGCGCGTGCGCACTATTCCGGCAGTCGTAATGTCGTAATACCAGCTGAAGATAAGCGCGACTGGGAAGCAGGCACCGGCCGCAATAAACAGATATCGCAATGCGGTTTCGGGCACACCCCAGGCCGGGAACGAGATATCGGCAACCTGGATAACCAGCCATGCACCGACGATGTACAGGCCGGCCAACCTGTACACGCGACGGCGACGTAGATCGTGCAAAAACTTCACGCGTCCAGGGTCCTCATGGCGGTCCGAACGCTTGTATAGTATCCGACATGGCATTGCGACTCACATTCGTGATTCTGGTCAGCCTGTCTTGCGGCGCTGTCGCACAGGAGGTTCCCGACCTTCTCGGTAAGTGGACGTATACCGTCAGCGGGCTCGAAGTTCATGCGCGGTGTGGCCAGGGTGTACAGACAGGCGAGCTGATTGTTGATCGCAAGGTCACCGCGCGCGCATATCGGGGCAAAGCCCGCAGCGAACAGTCGTTCGAAAAGTGCGAAGGCCCGAACGCCAGGGAAAGCACCGCGACCATCCGACTGAAAGACGACAATGTCGTGACCGTTGATTATGACGAGGAAGGGTGGGCCTTGGACCGCCTGAGATACGTCGACGGAGAGATGACCGGGGATAACGGTGAAGGTGTCACTACGCACTGGATCCGGGCTGCCGCAAGTAGTGATGACCTTGGCCCGACGGCTGAACAACTGGCTGCTCTTGACGAGTTTCTGTCGCAAGTGGAACCGGAGCTATCGGCGGAACTCAGCAGTGAATACACGTCTCTTCTTCAAAAACGCCTGATAACGACGGGGCTCGACCAGGACGAGGCCAGTCAAGTCGCTGCGCAGACCGTCGATCGAATGACAGCCTGCATGCTCGACATGATTCGCAAATCGGTCCTCGCCCAGGAGATTCCTGTCGACAAAATCCTGACGCAGCAAGATGTCGAGGTAATCTTCAATCCGCAGGCTATGGACGTGCGGACCGACGAGTGTGTGCAGGATGCCTCCTGGAATGCCGGTGTCAGGATTCGTTGAACGGTCGCACCGACATCGCATTGCAAGTGTTAACTACCTCACAGTTTTACATTAAAACCAATCAGTTATTAGACATTCCTCGTGTGTTTTGGGACAAGGAGGCAAGTCCTACGGAGACGCACGATGAGTTCTGCAACCGCAACAAGCAACGTTGATTATCGCCTGCTCGGATTAATGTCCGATCTCGTGATTTGCAGTTCTTGTCTGAGAGAAGGGCGTGTCACGCCGGTGCCACAGATCGTCTCGCATCGGCACACGCCCCGATCCCTATGCGCCGGCTGCGCCAAGCCGAAACGCCGCAACCTGCGCCGCGTACTCACTCACCTGATAAGGCGCTAGAGTTACGCATCACGTTGCGGCACTATCTGTCGCATGGCCAAGATGTACTTCTATTACTCGTCGATGAATGCCGGCAAGTCGACGGCACTTCTGCAATCCAGTTACAACTATCGTGAGCGGGGCATGAATACGCTGGTGCTCGCGCCGAACCTGGACGATCGGTACGGTGCCGGCAAGGTCACATCACGAATTGGCATCGAGGCAGATGCCAGGACATTCGACCCCAGTGAAGATTTGCTGGAGCTTGTAGAGGCACGTAACAAACATTCGCAATTGCACTGCGTGTTGATTGATGAGGCGCAATTCCTGACCAAGGACCAGGTCTTTCAGTTGGGCGAGGTCACGGACAAACTCAATATTCCGGTACTGGCCTACGGGTTGCGCACCGATTTTCAGGGCGAACCGTTTGAAGGCAGCAAATACTTGTTGGCCTGGTCGGACAATCTCAAGGAACTCAAAGCTATTTGTGATTGCGGCAGCAAGGCAACGATGGTTGTCCGTTTCGACGAAGGCGGCAATGCAATTACAGAAGGCTCACAAATAGAAATTGGCGGCAACGACCGTTACGTGTCGATGTGCCGCAAACACTTCAAAGAGAAGTTTTTCAGGTAGGAGCGCTGCTTGTCAGCGCGACTGTCGCAGCCATTGTCCCCCCACGTGGGGAGCAAGCGCAGCTCCTACATCAAATCCCCGAGGTTGGCAGGTTCTCGGTCAGCGTCGGAAGAATTTCGGTGTTCTCCTGCGCCAGCAGTCTGCGCATATCATCCAGCGATTTCATAATGACTGTGTCGGCGAACTCGACGCCGTCGAGGGAGCTATGCCTGACGGCATTCGGGTCATTGAATTTGATGCTGTGATTGCCAATCTTGATGACGTCATCGTGCAGCAACACCTGATTGGACACGCGCCGCGAGTTGACGAAAGTCCCGTTGGTGCTGTTGAGATCCATCAGGAACGTCGCGCCGCTGTTGCGGACGAGCAGGGCATGGTGACGACTGATGAACTTGCTGTTGATGGCAATATCGTTGTGCTCCGAGCGCCCGATCAGCAACCTGGGCAATTCGAATTGCACCTCGCGTAAGGTTTCACCGTCATGCGATACGTACAGGGTCGGCGGCTCCGGTTGCTGATTTGACCGAGGGTCATCCGCAAAGGTGTCTGTATCGTTCCAGGTACCCAGCGGAAGCACCGGGCGTTCGATGCTTTCCTGTCGTATGGGCAGAGTGTCGGAATTACTCAGCGCCAGGAGCGCAACGCGATCGAGAATCCCCGGCCAGCCGCCAGACGCGCGCCAGAGCTCGGCACATGTAGTGGGCGGGAAGACAAACTCCGGTACCGCGCTACCTGCGGCGCGAAGCTTGGTGTGGAGATACTGAGCTGTTTCATCACGCGTCATCGGGTGAATGTGGAAATCATGCGTTAGACGCCTTGCCAAAAGTCTCATTTCCGGGGATTGCACGAGCGACAGCATGGGTCGATCACTGACAAGCACCATCTTGAGTGCCGCCGTCCCCCTGACTTTAATGTTGGCCATATCGCATAGCGTTCGCAGCGCGCTGGCTTTCAGGGCGTAGGTGTTTTCGATAATCAGGATTGGCGCCTCGTGCGACGCCGCTTGATGCAATGTGAACACACGCAACAGCCCAAGAAGCTCGTTCGTTGAATTGTGGTCGAGCGTGAAACCGAACTGGCCGAGAATTGCCATGAGAAGACCCGCCGTGTTCAGGTCTTTGCCATCGACGACCGCGACCGCGCAGTCCTCATGTAACGAGTCGACGAATTCCCGGATAAGCGTCGACTTGCCGGACAGTGTCGGGCCCTGGATCAGGCTCAGGCCGTTGGCCTGCGTGCAGCACTCTTCGAGAACCTTGAGTCCCTCGTCATGGGATGCGTAGGATACCGTCGCTAACGGCCTGCCATGGGTCCGAAAGGGTTGTTCATTTAGGCCGGCTGTCCCTAAGTCCATAAGTAGTAGCTCGCGTACACTCGTTGTCGCGTAATATTGGCTAGTCTTGGGCCCGGCATATGTGAATATAATTCTCTCGCCGGGCTAATCAGTTTACGATTGCCGTCAATTGCTTGCAAACCGCGTTCGGGGACTTTCCTTGCGGATCAAGCGGCCGCGATCGTAACGTAGAAATTAGCTGAATAAAAATCAGTAAAGAATTGAAACTAAAGAATGTTTAGAGATTTTTCACACACTGTCTGCGAACTGCGACGAGGCATAAGGTATTGACTGCACAACTATCTGCTGATGGCCTGACCTTGTTTCGGGGCGAGAGGTGTTTATTCCACGGTCTGAGTTTTGCACTAAACCCCGGTGAATTGCTGCTACTTGAAGGCAGAAATGGCAGCGGCAAGACCAGCCTGATGCGCGCCATCGCCGGCTTGATCGAGTTCGAGGACGGTGATGTCATGTGGGAAGGCAAGCCGTTGCGTTCGAATCGTCAGGCTTTCTATGGCTCGCTCGTCTGGATGCAGCACCGCGTGGGCTTCAAGGCTGACCTGAACCTGGTGGAGAATCTCAAGTTCGAATCCCACTTGCGCGCCCAGTCGGGAGAGGATTTCGATGAGGTTTGCAAGCGCCTCGACATTGACCGCCTCAAGCGCCTGCCGCTACGTGTGCTGTCGGCCGGGCAGCAGCGACGCGTGGCACTGGCCCGCATGCTGATGTCGAAAGTACCGCTTTGGCTCATGGACGAACCATTCACCAATCTCGATCGAGAAGGACGGGCGTTGGTGATGGACCTGGCGACCGAGCACCTCGATGGCGGCGGCATGTGCATCATGGCCGCGCACCAGGATGTGGAAATTGGTGGCAACGTGCAGAAGATCCAACTGACATGACGGACGAAGAAGAAACCGTTGGCATGCTCTCGGGCATCGTCGGCATCGCCCGGCGCGACCTGTTGTTGGCCTGGAAGCGACCTGGCGACATTCTCAATCCCCTGTTCTTTTTCGCAATGGTTGCCGCGCTGTTCCCACTGGCCGTAGGCCCCAGTCCGGAGCAATTGCAGCTCAGCGGGCCGGCCGTCATGTGGGTTGCCGCATTGCTGTCGATGTTGCTGTCGCTGAACAGCCTGTTCCTGTCGGACTACGAGGACGGTAGCCTGGACCAGATGCTGGTCAGCCCTGTGCCGCTGTCGGCACTCGCGCTGGGCAAGACTCTGTCACATTGGCTCACGAGCGGGCTGCCGTTGGTCGTCGTGGCGCCCGTGGTTGCCATAACCTTCCAGATGCCGTTTTTCGTGACGGGTTACCTGATGCTGACGCTGTTGCTCGGCACCATCAGCCTGAGTTTGCTGGGCTCTGTTGGAGCCGCGCTGACAGTCGGCTTGCACCGCGGGACGGCGCTGCTCAGTCTGCTGATACTGCCGCTCGCAATGCCCATACTGATCTTTGGCGCTCGCACTGTGTCACTCGTGGCATCTGGCGATGGTGTTGCGGGAGGTCTCTATTTTCTTGCGGCATATGCTGTGTTAACTATGTCGTTTGCGCCGTTCGCAACGGCTGCCGCATTACGAATCAGTAACGAGTAAAATCCCCGACTATGTGGAAATTCATACACCAGTTGGCCTCACCGCCACATTTCTACAGGATTGCCAAAATCCTGATCCCCTGGCTATACGCGCCCGGCTTGCTGTTGATCGGTTACGGCGCCTGGGCCGGCCTGTTCGTGGCACCTATGGACTACCAACAGGGCGACGCGTTCCGGATTATCTACGTGCACGTGCCATCGGCCTACCTGTCGATGATGGCGTACATGATCATGGCCGTCAGTGCCGGCATCGGCCTGATCTGGCGTATCAAGCTTTCCCATGCCGTGGCCGCTGCCGCAGCGCCACTCGGCGCCTGGTTCACGTTCCTCGCGTTGGCAACCGGTTCGATCTGGGGCAAGCCGATGTGGGGAACCTGGTGGGAGTGGGGTGACCCGCGATTGACGTCTGAGTTGATCATGCTGTTCTTGTATTTCGGTTATATGGCACTGCGTGGTGCGATCGACGATACAACAAAAGCAGACAAGGCCAGTGCCGTTCTGGCGCTTGTCGGAGCCGTCAACGTGCCGATCATTCATTTCTCGGTCGAATGGTGGAGTTCGCTGCACCAGGGCCCGACGTTGGTGCAAGAAGGTGGTCCGGCGATGGATGCTGGCATGTTGTATCCACTGCTGGCGATGATTCTTGGATTCACGTTTGTGTTCAGCGCCTTATTGCTGCGGCGCGTACGCGCGGAGGTGTTGTTCCGTGAGCGCCGTACGCGCTGGGTCAAAGAACTGATTTTGTCGGGAGGTAGGTAATTATGGACTTTTCGATGGGTGGTTACGGAGCCTACGTATGGACTTGTTTCACACTGGCTGCTGTCGTACTCGTAGTTTGTGAATGGCGGGCGCGATTGCGCCATCGTCGTATTTACAGGGACATTGAAGTGCGAATCAAGGCACTTGGAGATACTCAATGAGACCCAGACAGCAGCGCATGCTGGCCGTCGGCCTCGTCGTGGTCGGCGTCGCAGTTGCGACTGGACTGACACTGCAGGCGATGAAGGACAGCATGATGTTCTTCGTCAGCGTGACTGAGGTCGCGGAGGGCAAATACCCGGAAGATCGCAATTTCCGGGTAGGCGGACTTGTTAAGGACGGCACCGTGCAGCGTGCCGAAGGTTCGCTTGAAATGACGTTCACCGTTACAGATCTGCGATGCGATCTGGGTGTCAGCTACTCTGGTGTGTTACCTGACCTGTTTCGCGAAGGACAGGGCGTTGTGGCGCACGGACGAATGGATGCCAGTGGCGTTTTTATGGCAGATGAAATTCTGGCGAAGCATGACGAAAACTACATGGCGCCCGAAGTGGCGGACTCGCTGGCTGAGCATGTAAGCGACCAGACCGCGACGCTCGCGGAAGGTCCGGCGGAGTGCCCGTCCAATGATTCCTGAGATTGGCCACTTTGCGCTGATATTGGCGCTGTCGCTGGCGATACTGCAAGGTGTTCTGCCGCTCGTCGGCGCTCACCGCAACGATGCCGCGATGATGTCGACGGCGCGCACGGCGGCAACAGGCCAATTGCTGTTCGTCGTCGTTGCCTATGCCTGCCTGACCTGGGCTTTTCTCAATAACGACTTTTCGGTCGCCTACGTGGCTAACCATTCACAATTGTCGTTGCCGACGATGTACAAGGTCACCGCAGTGTGGGGCGGCCACGAAGGCTCGGTGTTGCTGTGGATTCTGTTGCTTGCGGCCTGGACCGTTGCTGTCGGGCGTTACAGTCGCAGTCTGCCGGACTCTTTCGTCGCGCGCGTCATTGGCGTGCTCGGCCTGTTGTCGGTCGGGTTCCTGTTGTTCGCGTTACTGACGTCGAATCCATTCGATCGACTGGCGGCTCCACCGCCGGATGGTGCTGACCTGAACCCGCTGCTGCAGGATCCGGGCATGGCGTTCCATCCGCCGATGCTTTACGTGGGCTATGTCGGGTTTTCGGTTGCGTTTGCGTTTGCAATAGCCGCGATGATCAGCGGTGACCTGGACGCGAAGTGGACACGTTGGACGCGTCCCTGGACCGTGTTGGCGTGGATCTTCCTGACACTGGGCATTGCTCTCGGCAGTTGGTGGGCTTACTACGAACTGGGCTGGGGTGGCTGGTGGTTCTGGGATCCGGTCGAGAATGCTTCGTTTATGCCGTGGCTGGTCGGAACTGCGCTTATTCATTCGCTGGCGGTGGCCGAGAAGCGCGGCTTGTTCAAGAGTTGGACACTAATGCTGGCCATTGCAGCGTTTTCGTTGAGTTTGCTCGGCACGTTCCTGGTTCGCTCCGGCATCATCGTGTCAGTACACGCATTTGCCACCGATCCCGCCCGCGGCGTGTTCATCCTGTCGTTTCTCGGTATCGTCGTAACGAGTGCATTGGTGCTGTATGCGTGGCGGGCACCGTCGCTGGATTCCGAAGCGGGCTTTAGTGCAAACTCGCGCGAAACCTTCCTGCTTCTGAACAACGTGTTGTTGGTTATCGCGACGATCGTGGTGTTCTTCGGCACGCTGGCACCGCTGGTCTACGAAGTACTCGATATCGGCAAGATTTCTGTAGGTCCGCCCTGGTTCAACAAGGTATTCCTGCTACCGATGCTGCCGCTCGTGTTCCTGGTCGGTATTGGCATGCACACGACCTGGCGCAGTCACAAAGGTAATCTACTTACCGGCCGCCTCATGATTCCGGCGCTCATTTCGATTGTTCTGGGAATCCTGATTCCGGGCATTCTGTATGGGCGTTTCGGTGTGATGGTCAGTGTGGGTGTCATTGCGGCCATCTGGGTCATCTCGACATCGCTGATGGATCCCATTCGCTCGTGGCGTCGTGCTGAAGGCACTGCGAAAATAACGCCGGCAATTCTCGGCATGTCTGTCGCACATCTTGGCGTGGGTTTTTTCATTCTCGGTGTAACAGTCGTTTCGGCATTCAATGTTGAGACTGACATGTCCATGCGTGCTGGCCAGTCGCTGGACGTTGCCGGGCACTCGTTCGAGCTGCGCGAGCTCCGGCAAGTGAAGGGGCCGAACTACACAGCCGTCGAAGGCATCGTCGAGATTCGCAAAGACGGCGAATTTGTGGCCGAAGTACGCCCACAGAAACGCCAGTACCTGGTGCAAAAGAACTGGATGACCGAGGCAGGCATTCAGGTGCACTGGAACAAGGACTTGTTTATCGCTCTCGGTGACCAGCTAGGCAGCAATACCTGGAGCGTTCGCATCCAATACAAGCCGATGATTCGCTTTATATGGCTCGGCGCTATCATCATGGCGCTGGGTGGATTGATCGCCGTAACGGATCGCCGCTATCGGTCCACGGTCAAAGTAAAATCGAAGAAACATTCGATGGCAGCGAAGCCGGCCTGATGTGGAAGTACTTCATACCGCTGGTGATATTCGGGCTGTTCTTCCTGGTTCTGAAAAGTGGCATGGACGACATCAGGGAAGGCAAGAACGTCAATGAACTACCGTCTCCGCTCATTGGAAAAGCGGCGCCTCAGTTTGAGTTGCCCTCACTGACCGACCCGTCGAAGCTGGTAGGCACCAATGACTTCGCCGGCAGACCGGTCATCGTCAATGTATGGGCGACCTGGTGTGTCGGTTGCCGGCAGGAACATGGGTTCCTGATGGCACTTTCCGAATCTGGCACGATTCCGATCTACGGCCTTAACTGGCGGGACACTCTGCCCGAAGCGCAGCAATTCTTGCAGCAACTCGGTAACCCATACGTCGACACCGCCTTCGATGGCGATGGTCGTGTTGGTATCGACTGGGGTGTTTACGGTGCTCCCGAAACTTTCCTGATCGGGGCGGATGGCACTGTGCTTGTTAAACATCTGAGTCCGTTGAACTGGGCTATATGGCAAGAGAAGTTTCTTCCGCACCTGGAACCGGCAGGGCAAACGCAATGAAGACACTGTTCAGTATCCTGGCTTTGCTGTTTCTTATGTCGACGGCCATAGCTGTTGATTCGGAAGAGGCGCTTGAGGATCCGGAACTGCAGGCACGTTACGAAGACATCGTGGAACAGGTGCGCTGCCTGAAGTGCCAGAACCAGACCATCAAGGACTCCAACGCGTTCCTGGCGGGTGATCTGCGCCGTGAAATTCGGCGCATGCTGGTAGAGGGCTACACCGACGAAGATATCTTCGACTTTCTCGTCGACCGCTACGGCGATTTCGCACTCTACAATCCGCGCTTCAGTGGCAAGACGCTGGTGCTCTGGATCGTGCCCGCGCTGTTCCTGCTTGGTGGCGCATTTGTACTCGTCAACATTGTTCGCCGTCGTATGACATTGCCGATCGACGACGCTGAGGATTAGGGCCTGTTTACACTATTGTGGTCGGCCTTGTTACCGATGAAATAGCGCCAGTCAAGGCGCGAGGAGAGAGATTTGGTGATTCCAAATAAACGACGAGCAACGCGGAGTGGCGCTATTTCAGCGATAACCCGAAGGGCCGGGGCCATTTTCCCGCCGGCTTTGTTATCTATCGCTCATGTAGCGGTGCTACACAGCGCTCTTTCTGCCTTGCCGGGCGAAAAAATGGCCACCGGCAGGGCCCACAACAATAGTGTAAACAGGCCCTAGTTCCGTGACACTCTGGATACTACTCGCTGCAATGAGCCTGGTCGCCGTTGGCTTTGCCGTTTGGCCCCTGTACAGGCACCAGCGTGGCCTGAGCCTGTTGTTAGCCGCAACCGTCGTTTTTGTTGTTGCTCTCTCATCAGGGCTGTACTACCAACAGGGCAATCCCGACCTGCAATCGGTTGGCGATTCAACGCCAGGAATGGACGATGCGATTGCCGGGCTCGCGAAACGACTCGAGCAGAATCCAGACAATCCTGAAGGCTGGAATATGCTCGGCCGCTCGTACATGTCGCTCGGCAACTACGGCGGCGCGGTTGAAGCATTCGAGAAGGCCATGGAACTCGAGTCGGGACAGAATTCGCAGACGTTGGTATCCTTGGGCGAGGCGCTGTTGGCAAGCACCAACAGCCCGATAGACGGGCGCATGGCGTCGCTATTCGAAAACGCGCTGGCGCTCGATCCAAACAACCCGCAGGCACTGTTCTACGGTGGCCTTGCGGCGTTTAATCGCAACAACACCGATCTCGCCGCGGATCGCTGGGAGCGCTTGCTGGGTCTGAATCCACCGGCCGAGATCCAGGGCATCCTGCAGCAGCGCATCGCCGAATGGCGCGGCGAGGCGCCACCAGCGGCGACTCAAACACCGATGTCGGCTGGTGAGCCCATTAAGCAACCCGTATCGGCCGGTCCGATGAGCGAAGGCGCAGTTGTCAGGGCTAACGTATCGCTATCGGATGCCGCGGCGTCAGCTTTGACCAGCGATTCGACCGTGTTCATTATTGCGCGTGACCCGGCCCAGCCCGTGCCACCGATTGCGGCCTCTCGACGACGGTTATCAGAATTGCCGACCAGCATCGAGCTCGGCGACCGGGAGTCGATGGTTCCGGGGCGAGACTTGTCGGGCTTCGCCGAGTTCGAATTGGTCGTACGAGTCTCTTTGTCCGGCCAGCCGAGTGCGCAGCCTGGCGACTGGTTCGGCGCAGTCATCGTCAAGCCGGCTGAGGAAAACAACGTCGATATATCGATCCAGCAGCAAGTCCAATAGGGGGGTTATATGTCAGGAGAGATCGAAGCCGCGCCCATGTGCTTTGCGTGCGGCGTGGACAACCCGATAGGCCTGAAAATTTTGTTCCATGTCGAAGGTGATGTCTGCACCGGCGAATTCACTCCCAACGAAAACCATGTCGGATTCTCCGACACGATTCACGGTGGCATCATCTACACGATGCTCGATGACGTAACGGCGAATATTCTCTACCGACAGGCCCGCAAGGCCCATACAGCGAAGTGTGAAATCCGTTACCGGCAACCCGTTCGAGTGGGTGACAAGCTCAAGCTCAAAGGCTGGATCGAAAACGAACGCCGGCGGCTGATTATCCTGAAGGGCGAGGTAAGGCGTGCGGTGGACGACGTGCTCGTTGCCGATTGTGAGTCTTCGTTCATGCTCGAGAAAGCCTGAGTTCAGGAGCGCTACCGATGTCACTTCCTGCCGTGCTCGAGGGAAAACTGCGCCTGCCCCTTATCGGTGCGCCGATGTACATCGTCTCGAACCCGGATCTCGTCATTGCGCAATGCACGTCGGGCATTGTCGGTTCATTTCCGGCGCTAAACGCGCGGCCGCAAGAAACACTTGATGACTGGATTCGGCAAATCAAGGACGCGCTGAGCAAGCATGCCGAAACGCATCCCGATGAATCCGTTGCACCGTTCGCTGTCAATCAGATCGCGCATCAGAGCAATGAACGGCTGCTGGCCGATATGGAAGTCTGTGTGCGCCACGAGGTCCCAATCGTCATTACGAGTCTTCGTCCGCCCGAGGAGATCGTGACAGCAGTGCATGCCTACGATGGCCTGGTGTTTCACGATGTCATTAGCATGCGCCACGCACGCAAAGCAATCGAACAGGGCGTCGACGGCATAATCGCAGTGTGTACGGGAGCAGGTGGCCATGCGGGTCCGGCAAGCCCGTTCGCATTGCTCAAAGAGATTCGACGCGAATTCGATGGCACCATCATTCTCTCGGGATGTATGACAACCGGAGGGGACGTACTCGCCGCACAGGCGCTCGGAGCCGACCTTGCCTACATCGGCACGCGATTTATTGCTACGAAAGAGGGTAATGCCGTGCCGGCTTACAAGAAGATGATTGTCGAGAGTGTATGCGCCGACATCGCATACACTTCGCTGTTCACTGGTGTTCCCGGAAGTTACCTCAAAGGCAGCATACAAAACGCGGGTCTGGACCCCGACGACTTGCCAGAAGGCGACAGAGCAGTCATGGACTTCGGCAAGAAAAAGCGATCTGATTCCAAGACCTGGCGAGATATCTGGGGTGCTGGCCAGGGGGTCGGCAATATCAATGACATCCCCCCGGCCCGCGACCTGATTCTTCGCATGCAGCAAGAATACATGCAGGCGCGCCGTGACCTGGGAGTTACTTGAGTCATGCGTGTTGTGCTCTGGTCATACGCATTTGTTGCTGTTGGCGGCGCATTAGGCGCGGTCGCACGATTCGCCTTAAACGTGCTCCTGCAAAGGGATATTGCGTTCCCCTGGGGAACGCTGAGCGCAAACCTGTCGGGTTGCCTGGTCATGGGCATAGTCGCGCAACTGGTCGCAACAGCGGCCTGGTTCAACGAAGCCGGAATTATTCCCGATCAGTACCGCCTGCTATTCGCCATTGGGTTTTGCGGTAGTTTTACCACCTTGTCGGCCCTGGTGATGGAAATGCACACGATGTTGCAGCGCAATGAACTGCTGAATTCGTTTGCCTATCTGATGGCAACAATGGTCGGCGGATTCGCCTTCTTCTATGCCGGTTTTATGCTGACGCGCATTGTTCGAGGATCGCCGTAATCTCAGGCAACCAGTCCTTGTGCTCCGGCTTCATGAGTACCGAACGCAGACAGGTAACCGTGGCAGTATCCGCTTCCAGTTGCGGCAGGTAGGTCCGCACGAGATCGAGCGGCAGTTCGATCATCGCAAGATGCAGTTCCTTCTGCGCAGCCTGCTGGAATACTTGTCGCGCTCTTTCGCTTGATGCGCTAGCCGTGTCCGCGACCAGCGCGTAACAGACGATGTCGAGTTCCGCTTGCACTAGCGGCTGGTAATACTCGCTCTTGGTGAGCCAATCCTGGAACTCACGCGCCGCGAGCAAGCCCTGATCGAGCCAGGCCGCCAGCTGACCGCCTTTTTCGAGTGGAAACAACTGCTGCGTGGCCCAAAGAGCAACGGCGGACGCGCCGGGGCGCGAGCATTCGAGACTGATTTCGCCAAGGTGCAGTTCGGCAGAACTGAAATACGTAAATGGCGAGTCATGCTTGTAGAACTTGCCAACGTCCGCATCCCGAAACAGAACGCAACCACAGCCATAGGGTTGTAAACCGTGCTTGTGCGGGTCAACTACGATTGAGTCGACGCCCGTAAGCGCGCCATAAGCCGCACGAGTATCTTCACGTAACTCGCTTGCAAGACCGAAGTAGCCGCCGTAGGCGGCATCTGCGTGGACTCGCACATCGTACGTCGCGGCCAGTTCGAGAATCTCGGGCAGGCGATCGACCGCACCAAGACCCGTGTTTCCAATGGTGGCGACGATTGTGCCTACATCACCAGCCTGCAGCAGTTTTTCGATCTCACCCAGGTCCATGCGGCCGTCGTGCGTCACCGGGACCGGTGAAAACGGCAACCCCAGGACCTCACTGATGCGGCCGTGAGTATAGTGAGCCTGTTTGGATGCGATGATTCGCTTGCCTGGGTGCAAGCGGTCCGCCACCCACAAAGCCTCGAGATTGGCCATCGTCCCACCACCGGTCAGGTGACCCAGTGGACCATCCCATCCATACATGCGGCCAAGCTCGACGATGCACTCTTTCTCAAGCGCGGAGCTGGCTTTACCACCGTCGAGTGCATGATTATTTGGATTGACCCACAGCGACATGGCATAGGCGATGCGCGCTACGGCATGCGGGGGTTTGAGCATCTGGCCGGCGTATTGCGGATGGTAATAGGGGTAGTTGTCCTGCATACGCTCAGCGACTGTCCTCAACACCGTGGCGGCCGCTTCAGTATCGAAATCGGGCGTAAACTCGGGCAGGTTGTCGTAGCCACTGGCAAGCGTGGCGAGGCTCTTCTGCAGTAGCTCGAGTTCGGCAGGATTAATCATCAGTTTCTCTTGGAGCTGTTACGGCGCGGAGCTTACCGTACTATTGGCGCATGAACCTAATTGCTCTGGCCGTGCCGTTTTTCCTGCTCGCGATCATTATAGAGTTGCTGGTGGACCGCGCTCGCGGAAGCGGATATTTCCGGGCCAACGATGCAATCAACAGCCTCAGTGTCGGTATTCTGAATTCAACCAGCGGTTACTTCACAAAATTCATTCAGTTCCTGGCCTGGGGTTTCGCGCTGCAAAACTTTGCATTGGTCGATATGCCATTGGCATGGTTTGACTCATCGCCGAGAGGGCTCGCACTCTGGGTGACCGCCGCGATCGGCTGGGACTTCTGTTACTACTGGTTCCATCGCTTCAGTCACGAGATATCTATTCTCTGGGCCGCACATGCCGTTCATCACCAGAGCGAGGACTACAACCTGTCGACGGCGTTGCGCCAGACCAGTAGCGGGTTCTTGTTCGGCTGGATTTTCTACCTGCCGCTGTTCGTGATCGGTTTTCCACTCGAGGTACTGGTAACCGTCAACGCCATTAACCTCATTTACCAATTCTGGGTTCATACACAAACTATCCGGCGAATGGGCGTCCTGGATTACATCCTGATCACGCCTTCAAATCATCGCGTACACCATGCTCAGAACAAGCGCTATATCGACAAGAACTATGGCGGCATGTTGATTCTCTGGGACCGGATGTTTGGCACATTTGAGGACGAACGCGAGGATGAAGCGGTAATATTTGGCGTGCGCAAGCCGCTGGCGAGCTGGAATCCGTTCTGGGCCAACTTCCAGGTTTACGATTACCTGTTGTTTGACGCACGCAGGACATCGAAATGGTGTGACAAGCTCGGTATCTGGTTCCGGCGTACGGGTTGGCGGCCCGCCGATGTCGCCGCGCAATATCCGAAAGTGCCGTCGGACCTGGCGCAATTCTCGAAATTTGACGCACACGGAAGCCCTGCGATCAGGCGCTATGTTATGGCACAGTTCGTCGTCGCAATTACTACTGTGCTCGTCATCGCACAGCTGTACGCAGCTAACGGTGGGAATGCCGTGATAATCCCTTGTCTGATGTTGTGGACGCAGCTATTGACGATCGGGCTGCTCAACGAGGGCAGGGCGTATGCCGTGCGCATGGAAATGGTGCGGTTGCTGGTGGTCGTACCGGTCGCCGCCGCGCAGCAGCAAGATACGTTATGGCCCGTCGCCTTGGGCTACATTGGCCTGTCTTTGCTGTGGCTTGTTGTGGCAACAAAAAAGTAGTTAAAACAATGAGCTATAGATAATAATTAAGGTGATTTATGATTATGCGACGTGAAAATTTCGGCTCGGCTGCGCCGTGGGAGTCAATCGTTGGCTATTCCCGTGCCGTACGGACCGGCCCCTTCATTGCCGTTACAGGGTGCGCCGCCGTCGGGCCGGATGGCGAATTAGTGGGCGAGGGCGATCCTTACACACAGGCGATACGCTGTATCGAGGTCATCCATGAGGTACTCCGGTTGGCCGGAGCGAGCCTCGAGGATGTTGTTCGAACGAGAATGTTCGTGACCGATATCGACCAATGGGAGGAGATTGGTCGTGCTCATCGGGAAGCGTTTGGTGACATCATGCCGGCGACAACAATGGTTGAAGTCAGCCGCCTGATCGACCCACGCATGCTCGTTGAAATAGAAGCCGACGCGATAGTAGCCGGATGATTCAGTCGTCGTCCCGAGTCCAGGTTTCGGAGCGACCGAAGAGCGACACACCAATGTATCCGCGTATCTTGAGTGTATTGGCATCCAGTAATGTGACGGTGCACTTGTACGTCTTGCCAGTGTTCGGGTCATAGACTCGGCCGCCGGTCCAACGACGTCCGCCGTCAAACTGAAAACCCGTCATGATTGTTAGCCCTTGTAGTCGACGATTCCTAAGTGCTGCGTCTGGATTTCGGTCATCGAACTCGCGCTCTTCGTCGTCATTGGGGGAGCCCGCGATGCTACCTTCGAGCGTATCGCCTATGACTTTGATGCGAATCCAGCCGTCGCGTTCCTGCGTCAACCAGCGGCCTTCGACAGATGCCGTGTCGGCAAGAAGCGTTCCGGACGCGAGCAATAACAGCAGGCTGACAGTGCGGCATAGTCGGATCATGGAGCAGGGCTCAAAACGTCAACAGAGCCCGGATACTAACGAATTTCCCGACGAGCGCGAAAGTGCGACGCGGGTGACTACTCGGCGTCGGTTTGCTCCGGAGCTGGCGCTTCCTGGTTCGTCTGCGTTGCTGGCATCACTGTGCTCTCGCCCGCCGAAATGAAATTGGGAGAAAGCCGCGTGCCTGCCGCCTGTTTGGGGCGTTCGCGAAGCTGGAGGAAGTAGATTGCCAAACCGTAGGCGCAGCATCCCCAGCCAACGAACAGGTAGATGAAGAACATTGAACTGTCGAGGCCAAGAAAGAGTGCCAGGGAATTGAAAAGCAGACCCAAAAGGAACCACACCATTGGTAACCTTTCGAAAATGATATTGAAAATCTGCATAGCTGTCCTCGGGGGCTAGACATGGGTAGATGCGAACACAATATGCGCGAGAATTCGTCTCTATGAAGTGCGGTCATTCACGAATTTGGCTCCTGAGCAGGGGATCACGCTTCGAAACGAGACCTGCGTCACAATCCGGCGCCAACCTTCAGGCGCTCCGAATCCGGATAGCTCCGGGAGCCGCAGACTAGTGCGGCGCGTGCGCTTGTCGGCCGCTGAAGCAAGGCGCATTGCGTTAGCGGCGCAGGGATTTGATCGCGGCAGGCCGGCGGGCCGTCCCGATGTTCGGCACTTTCGCCGCGTTATCGACACGCTCGGTCTGCTGCAACTCGATTACGTCAACGTGTTGATGCCGGCGCAATTCCTCGTTTTGTGGTCACGCCTGGGGGCCTACGACCGGAATCGATTTGAGCGATTTGTCTACGACAGGCGCGAATACACCGAGCAATGGGCGCACGAGGCGTCAATCGTTCCGGTAGACTGCTGGCCGTTGCTCGACTACCGGCGCAAGTCGTACGAGATTCACAAGAACAATCCGTTGCGGGAATTACGAAATCGGAATGCCTATCTGGATGTGGTCTTGAAGCAGGTGCAGCGCGACGGGTCGCTGACGGCGAATGATTTGCCGCCGGCGCCAGGGCCGAAGCGAAATCCCGGGGATTGGCACCGCTCGATGCCGCGACGCGCGCTTGAATATCACTTCGCGCGTGGTGACCTCGTTGTCGCCGATAGGTTGCCGAACTTTCAGCGCGTTTATGATCTTCCTGAGCGTGTACTGCCTCGCCGGTGGTTGGACACAACACTGTGTGTCGTCGACGCGCAAAAGGAGTTGCTTCGCAGGGCCGGCACGGCATTAGGCGTTGCGACCCTTAACGACCTAGCTGATTTTTATCGAATGTCGCCACGGGTTGCTGCGCCATTGGTGCAGGATCTGGTCGAAGAGGGCTCACTATCTAACGTATCCATCGAAGGATGGGAAGAGACTGCGTATTTGTCGCCAACAGCTCGACTACCACGAGCAATAAAAGGTGTATGTTTGTTGTCGCCCTTTGATCCGGTCGTCTGGTTTCGACCGCGGGCAGAACGCCTGTTCGACTTTCACTATCGCATCGAGATCTATGTGCCTGCCGCGAAGCGCCGCTGGGGATACTATGTACTTCCTTTTCGGCTCGGCGATAGGATTGCAGGAAGGGTAGACGTTAAAGCAGATCGAAAAGCCGGGCAGCTTCTGGTTCTGAACGCTCACGAAGAAGATAGTGTCGACATCGAGCAGTGTTGCCAGGGCCTGAGGACGGAGTTGCATGCGTTGAAGGAATGGCTCGGTTTGCATGAAGTTCGGGTTTCGGAAAGGAACGCCTTCTCGCGCCATCTACGCGAGACTGTTTGCTGACAGGAGAAGTGATGGACAACGCGGGAATCATCGAGTTGCTGATTGAGCCGGTCACGAAGGATCTGGGCGAATTTACGGTAAGAAGGGCGCTGCCCGACAAGCGCCGCCAGCGAGTGGGCCCATTCATCTTCTTTGATCACATGGGGCCGGCGGAATTTGCGCCCGGCAGCGGCGTCAATGTCCGCTCGCATCCGCACATTGGACTTGCCACGATAACGTACCTGTTCGAGGGCGAGATATTGCATCGGGACAGCCTGGGTTTCGTACAGCCAATTCGACCCGGAGAGATCAACTGGATGACGGCGGGCAAGGGCATTGTGCATTCCGAAAAAGTGTCCACGGAGCTGTTTGACAGCGGGCAGAGGTTGCATGGGCTGCAGACCTGGGTTGCGTTGCCGCTCGAGTGTGAGGAGACCGAGCCGCGATTCGAGCACTACCCGGCCGACGGAATTCCAAGGCTCGACCGCGATGGTGCACAGGTCAATGTGGTCATTGGTACGGCGTACGGGGTGACGTCGCCAGTGCAGGCTGCGAGTGAGACGTTGTATATCGAGGCGAAGCTGGTTGAGGGCGCCAGCCTGGAGTTGCCGCAGGCGCAGGAACTCGCCGTATATGTCGTGGACGGGACGATTGAACTCGATAAACAGGCGATTCCGCGTGGTGTACTCGCTGTGCTGGCAAACGGCAAGTCCGGGATGGTGCGGGCCGCTAGCGATGCGCATATCATGATTTGCGGCGGGGACACACTCGAGGGGGACCGGACTGTGTGGTGGAATTTCGTCAGTAGCTCACGTGAGCGACTGGAGCAGGCCAAGCGCGATTGGCGTGACGGCAAGTTCGATGAGGTTCCCGGTGAGAGCGACTTTATTCCATTACCAGAAAAGACCAGCTCATGATGATTTTGCGGCGCAACTCAATCACCCTTGTCGTGATCGTGCTCCTGGCTGCTTGCGCGGCACCGAAGCCGTTGCCGCCGAAAAGCGCTGCGGTGCCGGCTGGTGTCGACTTGTCCGGTCAGTGGCGGCTTCGTACCAATAGCCGTGACTCCAATCGGCAAATACATGATGCCGAGCGCAAGGCATCTGGCCCCGGAGAAAGTCTGATACCAGGATCGAGCAAGAACAAGTCACGGCGTAAGTCCGACGATATCCAGGTACATGTCTTTCTCGAGACCGGAGAATCACTGAAGCTGACACAGACCGAGCACGGCTTATTCGTCAGTTTCGACCGGGCCATCGTGGAAGAATATCGCTTCGGCGAACAACGGACTGCGACCGTAGGGCCGGTAGCTGCCGATCGTGTGTCCGGTTGGGAGGATGGTGCCTACGTCATCGAAACGCGCGACAAGGAAGGCGCCATGTTGATCGAGTCCTACCGTCTCGACGACGACACCATGATCCGCATGATTCGCATCATGCACAAAGATGACGTTGAGCTCGAGGTGACACAGGTCTTCGAGCGGCGTTAAGAGGGGCGGAAAAACGGGCGACGGCCAATCAGGTTGCCCGGCGGGAAGGAAAGGCGTTCCGACAGCCGCCGCCCGGGGAATTCGCTTACCTCTCCATGTGAAATCGAAAGATGTTCTGAGCTCCGCTTGTCATCTGCGGAATTCCATCGACGACGCGAGGCTTGAATCGGAATCGCGCCGCAGCTTTACGCGCCGCACTTTCAAATATGCGATCGCTTGATTCAACGACGGTGACATTTGTGACTGTTCCGTTAGCGAGTACATCGAATTGGACCAGTACCCATCCTTCCAGTCCGGCGTGCTGCGCCCTGACGGGGTAAGTGGGTGAGACTCGAACAAGGGCGACCAGTGGTCCATCGTGCATGATCAGACCTGCGTGATAGAAAGTGCTAACCGGCGGTGGCGCAGCCTTGGGCATTGATAAGCCAGGGCCTGAGTGTGCGTTAGTGGGTGCTTTGCTGAATGGCAGATCCGGCGGCATGAGCTTTTTCTTCTCGATAATCGGTTCGATGGTTTCCAAGGGTCTTTCCGGACGCTGTATCGGGAGCCATATGAGCTTGTCGCGTTCTCTTGGTTCGACAAATGCCTGAGGCTGAATATGGATCAACATATTCATGATGTAGAAGAGCGCCAGGGTAACGGCCGTGCTTGTACTGATGGCGGTGGCGATATTGGCAAACATGATTGCTCCCTCACTTTGCTTCCCGCTCTGCTGTATACCTTGAACGACAAGGTATAGTGTACATACCTAGAACCGCAAAGTAACCATTGACATACCTCGAACTAATAGGTATCGTCGATCAGCTACCTGGAAGAAGGGCATATTGATGGCGCAAAGTAATCCCCCCTTCATGAGCGGTGTTCCCGAGCTTCTGTTGCTCCGCCTGCTCGATCAGTCCGAAATGTATGGCTACGAACTGGTTCGTTCGATTCGCAAGGCGACCGGCGAGGCGATATCCCTCGGTGAAGGCGTTATCTATCCGGTTTTGCACGGCCTCGAACGCAACGGTTCTCTCAAGTCGCGCCGCAAAGCAGTAGGTGGCCGCACGCGGGTCTACTATTCGCTGACCGGTAAGGGACGGCAGCGCCTGGACAAATTGCATACGGACTGGCGTCGTATTCAGGGAGGTATTACCAATGCCCTGGAGGTACCGAGTCATGCGTGAATTCGTCAGGTTGCAAAGAGAGCTGCTGCGCAGTGGTATTGCGCCGCGCTACGTACGCCGCACGATTGACGAACTCAAAGATCATCATGAGGACCTGGTCGAACAGGCATTGACCGATGGCGCAAGCCGAATTGAAGCGCATTCGAGTGCCGATGAGCGACTTGGCCGGATCAGTGACATCGCCATGGCCGTGCAAGCACAGCCGGAACTCCGTAGCTGGGCTTTTCGATTTCCGCGTGTTGCTGCCCTGGTGTATCCGATTACTTTCCTGGCGTTGTTACCAGCCGCGCCGGTTTTCCTGGGATACACCTACGCAAATTATCTTGCTCGGTGGGCCGCGTGCCTGTTCCTGAGCGCGGTAGTCACTGCCGGCATGTTCCTGATCTTGCAGCTGGCGATAACTCTGACCTGAGGATCATTCGCTCGTTACCGGCGTGTATTCGGTCAGGGTGGCTCTGACGCGGAGCTTTCCCTTGCGGTGTTGTTCGATGATGACCGGCAAGTAGCCAAGTTCCCTGGCGCACCACAGCGTGGTGACCCGTTTCGATCCCTCAGCCTGGTGTTGAATTCCGATAACGTCGAAGTTCCCGGCGGGCACGTCGACGCGTTTTTCCCCGATCGTGCGCACGTTGACAGGCCGCAGGCGATCGATCTCAAACATTGTGTACTGGTCGCTGGTCGCACTATTCAGCAGGTCGTGCATGACTTCGTATTGAATGGAGACGCGATCATGGGCGAGGCCGTCAATGATCGAGACGACTTCCGTGCCGTTGACTGTTCCTCGTGCCTCGCCGGCATCCCAGTCAAACAGGACCTGAACATTTGACTTGTCGCGGGACAGTGTATCGCGGGAAGAATACTCTCTCGGCTTGACGCCGGTCGCAGCCGAGTCGAATGTCGAGGATTCCTCCAGCGTCCCTCGCGCGAACATGCGGGAAATGCCTGTCGGTTTGATAACGTGCGTGGCCTGATAGCCCGTATCGGTCCGGCGCAGCTCGGTATTCAACTGGCCGCCGAGGACGCTGATCTTGACCTTGTAGGTCGCAGAATGCGAGGCCAGGGAAGTTTCCGCGTACAGCGGAGCGGCCCATACAGCGAGCAGCAGAATAATCCAGAGTCGTAGAATCAAAATCGGCCCTCAGTCAGCCCGAAGCCTGTCCTCGCATTCTTTCATGAGAGACCTGACTCGTTGCTGAACGTTCAGTCGATGGGGCTCAAGGTCGTCCAGTCGTGTCTCGCGGGGGATGGTATATGGCTCGCCAACGCCGATCACAACACGACTGAACGGCTTGGGAATCATGAAACGATCCCAACGATCCAGGTACCAGGCGCGATCCGCTGCGCAGGAGACCGGGATAATGGGCACCGACCCGACACGCGCCATGACCATTACACCCGTCTTCAGCTCATGTTGCGGTCCCTGGGGTCCGTCAGGTGTGGTTACAATTGAAAAGCCTTTTTTCATCATGTCGTGCTGGTCGCGCAGGGCGAGGGCGCCACTCTGGTTGGCCGAGCCGCGTATGACCTGTGCGCCATAGGCTTTGGCAATGCGCGCCGGAACCTCACCATCCACCGAGCCGGAGATCAGGAAACAGGCTTTGAAACCGCGCCGGATCCAGGTCCGCACCTGTCCGGAGCACAACACGTGATGCTGGTGCCAGTAAGCTGGAGCGCAAACCGCCTTGCCATCCAGGAACGGTTCAATGTGCTCCTCTCCAAACACTGCCTGCACTCGATAGGTGCTGGTCATGACGCGGGTCAGGGCGCGCAGAATCGGCATTCCGACGAAATAGTAAAAGCGACGCAGGCGCGTCATGCGACGGTCCGAGCGCGGATTGCGTCGCGACTCGACCGACTGAAAATCTTTTGACTTGTCGTTGCTCATCGTTGACTGAAAAGGACTGCTGCAGCGAGTCTGCAGTATCGATTCATCGCTGGTCAATGTAATATTGCGCCTGCTTTTCACGCCGGCGCGCCATGCGACTCTACGACACCCTGATAGACCTGCTGTCCGACGTCAGGACGAAAGACCGCCATATTCGCTTCATCGATGGTGATGATGACGAGAGCATTGTCACCTTTGACGAACTGTGGCAACGCGCGCTGGCGATGCTTGGGTCTCTGCAGGCACGCGGCATGGAAAAGGGCGAGGAACTCGTCATTTTCTGCAAGTCGAACGAGAGCTTCATCGTTGCCTATTGGGCGGCAATTCTCGGTGGCATCGTGCCGGTGCCGGTTGCGGTCGGAATCAGCGATGAACACCGACACAAGCTGTTTCGCATCTTGCGGCAACTCGAACGCGCCACACTTTTCACCGAGACGGCCTTGCTCGAGCGCCTGCTGGAGTTTTCGAAGGACAACGAACTCGCAGACGTGACGTCGATCCTGGAAGCCCGGACGACACTGATGAGCGATGTCGCTCCTGGCGAGCACGGCGACATCTTTCCTGCAACAGCGGATGATCTGGCGTTCATTCAATACTCGTCGGGTTCCACCAGCGATCCCAAAGGCGTTTGTCTGACGCATCGCAACCTCTGCACCAATGCCAGGGCAATTGGTGAAGGCGCCGGGTGGACCGACAACGACATCAGCCTGAGCTGGATGCCGCTGACCCACGACATGGGGCTGATCGGTTATCACCTGAGCGTTCTGGCAGCCGGAATGAACCATGCGATAATGGACACCAACGTTTTTGTACGCCGGCCATTGCTGTGGATGATCAAGGCCGATGAACTTCGCGCGACGCAAACATGTTCGCCAAACTTTGGTTACAAGCATTTCCTGAAGTTGTTCGAACGAAAAGGGCTGCCCGATGTTGACCTGTCCTGCATCAAGCTAATACTCAACGGGGCAGAGCCCATTTCCTATTCGCTCTGCGAGGAGTTTCTCGACGCGCTGGCCCCCTATGGTCTCAAGAGAAACGCGATGTGTACGGTGTACGGCCTTGCCGAGGCGACGGTCGGGGTTTCGATGCCAATCGTCGGCGATGAGTTCTCGCGGATCGTCGTGCACAGGCACTCACTACGTATCGGCGAGACCTTCCAGCCGGCCGAGCTAGGCGACGAGGATGCCGTTAGTTTCCTTAAGGTCGGTCGCGCCATTCGTGATGTCGACATTCGCATCGCCGACGATGCTGACACGGTGTTGAGTGACGGCAAAGTCGGAAACATCCAGCTATATGGCGACAGCGTCACAGAACGCATCTACGGTGATCCCGACACATCTGCGAGTCTGTTCACGGCAGACGGATGGTTACGCACTGGCGACTGCGGCGTGTTTGTTGACGAAGAGCTGGTCATAACGGGTCGCTCCAAGGACATCATCATCGTCAATGGCCAAAACTATTATCCGCACGATATCGAGGAGATCGCCGCAGAGGTGGAAGGGCTTGACCTGGGCAAGGTGGTCGTGGCTGGCACCAGGACACACGAAAGCCAGACCGAGGAGCTGCTGGTGTTTGCCTTGTTTCGGCGTGATCTGGATACCTTCAAGATCCTGGCAAAAAAGGTCACGGCCAGGATTGGTGAGCAGACCGGGCTGGAGGTCGATCATGTGATTCCGGTACGCAAGGTGCCAAAGACAACCAGTGGCAAGGTGCAGCGCGCCGCGTTGCTGAATAGCTACCTCGATGGCGAGTATGACGAGGTCTTGGCGAAACTGGCGCCCGAAGTGTCGACCGAGGGTGTGGACAACGACCCACTGGTGGCGGAACTGGAGCTGATCTGCCGTGAATTCTCGAAGGAGTACACGATCGGGCCCGACGACAACCTGTTCGAAGTGGGGATCAGCTCGCTGACGCTCACGGAGATTGCTCTGGCAGTCGACGAGCGATACCCCGGAAAACTCGATATTAGTGATATCTTCGACTATCCGACACTACGCGAAATCGCTGAATTCCTGCGCCAAAGCAGCTAGGAACCCCCTCTATGACCTACTCCAGAATCGCCGGCACCGGCAGCTATTTGCCTGAGAAAGTCGTTACCAACAAGGACCTGGAGAAGACGATCGAAACGTCTGACGAGTGGATCCAGGATCGTACCGGTATCTGCAGGCGCCACGTTGCCGCTGAGGGCGAGACCTGCTCGGATATGGCTCTGGCTGCCGCGCACCGGGCCATCGAGATGGCGGGCATCGCAGTATCGGATATCGACCTGATCATTGTGGGCACGACCACGCCAGACAAGGTATTTCCCAGTACTGCATGTATTGTGCAACGGCGGCTGGATATTCATGGATGTCCTGCATTTGATGTACAGGCTGTCTGTTCTGGCTTTGTCTACGCGCTGGATATTGCCAATCGAATGATCGTAACGGGCGGCGCGAAGACGGCACTGGTGATCGGAAGTGAGACCCTTTCACGGATCGTGAACTGGGAAGATCGTGGCACGGCCGTTCTGTTCGGTGACGGCGCAGGCGCGGTTATTCTCCAGGCAACTGATGAGCCTGGCATCATTTCGACACACATCCATGCTGACGGTGCATTCGAGGATCTTCTCGAGGTGCCCTATGGTATTTCGAACGGTTACGACATGGTAAAGGCCGGAAAGGCCTTTATTCAGATGCAAGGCAATGCCGTTTTTCGAAAAGCTGTCGGCACCCTGGGCTCCATTGCGAAAGAAACGCTGGCAGGCAACGGTGTGGACAAGCATGACCTTGACTGGTTGGTGCCGCACCAGGCAAATTTGCGCATCATCGTCGCCGCTGCCAAGAAACTTGACCTGCCAATGGAGCGCGTTGTCGTAACCGTGGACGAGCACGCCAATACATCGAGCGCATCTATCCCCCTGGCGCTGGATACTGCGGTCCGTGACGGCAGGATTCAGCGCGGACAACTGCTGTTATTTGAGGCTTTCGGGGCAGGATTCACGTGGGGATCGGCACTCGTACGATTCTAGGCAATTGGTCAATTTTTCTTAGAAATCGTTCCAAAAATTATTAATGTAATTTCGATAAAGATCGAATAAATTATTAATATTAAAGAAGAAACAAAAAATTTCCATAACTGCTAGACTGTCCGCGACCGCAGCTCGCGGCGCTGCAAAAACAAAATATAAAGCAGCTTGCAAGATGACTAAAAAAACAAGCAAAGGGGATACAAGATGGGTGTAGATAAAATCGTCAAACTCGTTGGCGTTCTGGTCGCAATTGTCGCGGCCTTTGTGACGTTTCCTTATAGCGCCGCTCTCGTCGCATTACTGGGTATCGCTGGTGGCTATTTCACAGCAGAAGAAGATCGCCAGAGGCTTCTGATCGCCGCATTGGCGTTGATCGCCGTACAGGCTGGACTCGGCGAAATCCCAGCAGTCGGTGGATATCTTACGACGGCCCTTGGTGGTCTGAGTGGCCTGTTTAACGCTGCAGCAGCCACGGCTATCGTTCTCGGTACGTTTGAGAGAATCAAGCCGTAACAAATCACACCTCTACATTGGTGTTTAGGGAAAAGGCTGCCTCGTTGAGGCGGCCTTTTCTTTTGCTGTATACCGTCGTTGTACTCGGGTGCCTGTCGCCGACCTCCCAGGCGGGTCCGCCAAGTGCTGACACGATCCGAGAGGCCGTTACTGCGAGCAGGCTTGACTCGACGGCGTTGTTTCGCGAGTTCCTGTCGCTGCCGAATGACGCGCTCAAGCCTGCGGACATTACGACGCTTGTTGCGTGGCTGGAGAAGACTTTTGCGGCGCAGGGATTCGATACTCGCCGAATCGAGACCGACGGCAGCCCGGCATTATTCCTGCAGCGGCTTCAACCTGGCGCAAAACGAACTGTGCTCGTCTATCTGCAGGCGGATGGGCAGCCCGTAGACCCGGGCGCATGGCAACAAGATGACCCTTTTACGCCAGTACTGAAAGAGCAGGACGAACTCGGGCAATGGCAGCCCATCCCCTGGAGTGCGCTTGCTGAGCGATTTGATCCCGAGTGGCGCATCTTCGCGCGCTCTGCGTCCGACTCGAAAGGTCCCATGACACAGTTCATGATGGCCGTAGCGCTCCTCGACGATCTCGAATTTATACCGGCATACAACCTGAAAGTGATCATCGACACCGAGGAGGAGCTCGGGTCGCCGTACCTGGCAGCCGCGATCGCGCGAGAGAAAGCGCTATTGGCCGCGGACTTCCTGTTGATCTTCGACGGTCCGCCTCATGCTTCCAATCAACCGACTGTGAGCTTTGGCGCCCGCGGTATTGCGACTATGACGCTTGTCAGCTACGGGCCGAAAGTCGCGCAACACAGTGGGCACTACGGGAATTTCCTGCCAAATCCGGTGTTCGACATGGCCCGCATTCTCGCGTCGCTGAAGCACCCTGACGGTCGCGTTGCCGTGCCGGGTTTCTATGATGGAATTTCACTGAGCGACGCCGAGCGGGAACTGCTTGACGCCGTGCCCGACGACGAGGCGGCGATTCTGGCGTCGGCAGGCGTAGCCCGTGCCGATGCGGTTGCACCGTCGCTTCAGGAGGCACTGCAATACCCATCACTCAACGTACGCGGAATACGTGCGGCGTGGGTGGGTGACGAATCGAGGACCATAATTCCGCCGCTGGCTACGGCGGAAATCGACATCCGTCTGGTGAAGGAATCGGATCCTGAAAGGCTCATAGGCCTCATTCGGGACCACATCGAGAACATGGGGTTTCATATTTTGGACTCGGAACCGAGCGACGAAGACCGAGCGAGTCACCCGAAACTGCTCAAGTTGACTTACGACGTGAGCTACGGTGCCTTTCGCTCGGATTTTGATTCGTCAGCCGGCTTGATGGCGAGGGCGGGAATGAAGCACCTCTATGGAGAAGAGCCCATCCTGATCCGAACAATGGGCGGTTCGATTCCAATTGCGCCGATTGTCGAAACGCTGGGGGTCCCAGCGGCGTCGGTTCCGACCGTCAATATCGACAATAACCAGCACAGTCCCAACGAGAATATACGGCTCGGGAACTTCATCGAGGGTATTGCGATCCTCATGGCCGTGCTCAGTCAGGACCCTCACTAGCCTGATCTAACATAAGGCACTGAAAAACAAGCTTTTTGTCAATTTGAGTGTGACACAGGTCACACTACTGGTTCGGCCCTGTCTCTATACTGCGACACATGAGAGCTGTTAGGACACCACGGAATGGGTAAGAAGGACACGGATACGCCGTTATCGGAATCCAGCGTGTCGCATAAGCTGGAACTCATCCAGCGGCGCTGCAGCGAATTCCTGGATCAGCCGGATTCACTCGAACTAACTCTCGAAGAGCCTGTGGCAGAGGATCCGCGTGCGCACGACCTTTATCGTCGTCACGGATCCTGAGACGCGTCCCTGTGCATAGCTCGCAGAACACGCAGGCGCCATAACCAGATCACCAGAATCCCAATTGCTGCAATCGGCAGCGCGCTGCGTGGATTCGAAATCACAATGAAGTCGTACAGTCCATGCAGAGTTGATGCAACGGCAACACTCGCAATGGTTGCAGGGACAATCGAACGCCCTGCAACATGAGCCTGGGCTATCCAGTGCCCCCAAATCGATGCAAATAGCATGTGGATGACCGGGCTCGCAAAGCCGCGGGCCATCGCTTCGGTCGTCGTCAGGTAGTCGAGGTACTGCCAGTTCTCAATCGCAGCGTAGCCGAGCCCGATGAATGACGCATAGATGATCCCGTCCATCGGTTCGTCGAATTCACGGAACCGCAGTACCACGAGCAGGAACGGCAAAAGTTTGGCTACTTCTTCGATCGGGCCGATGGCGAGCAACGAGTAGGCCAGCAGGGCCCAGGAATTCGTCTCAGCGAGATAGCCCGCGTCAAATCGCAGTCCGATGAATCCCAGGCCCGCGTACAGCGCAGAAGAAACGTAGACCGCTGCGATGCCGAGTCCGAACGCCAGTAGCAGGTGCCCGACCGGCTCCGGCAAGTGCCGGTCTTTATGGTAGTGGTAGACGGCCCAGAACAAGACTGGTACGGCGATGGGCGCTATGAGGAGTAGCTGGCCCATCGCCGTACCTGATTTGCTTCTGTCAGCCTCAGAACCTCAGCGTGCCTTGTACGCTCAGCGTTTGGCCGCGGCTCCAGAACGAGTAGTTGGACTTGGCGCCAAATGTGCTTCCCGCCAGCGGCGTGTCGCCACCGAAGCTCAGAAACCTCTCGTCGGTCAGGTTCTTGCCGAGCGCGGCGATTTCCCAACGGCCCGACTGAGACCCAATGCTCACGCGCGCATTGAGCATGGTGTACGCGTCCTGGACGAGTGCCGGATCGAATGTTGCCGATGCATCGTATTCGCTAGTGTAGAAGACATCGAAAAGTGCGCCGAACTCGAGACTGTTACCCACCGGGACGCGATAATCGAAGGAAATGTTGCCTTGGACGTCCGACACCATCTGATTCGATTTGCCGGTGTAAGGACAGAGATCCACAACGCCGTTGCCCGTGATATCGCGGCAGTCCGGGTCATCCGCTCCGAAATACGCCTGGCCGTCTTCAAAATCCGTAAATTCGAAATCGGTGAATGCAAGGCCGCCGGAGATTGTCAGGTTATCCGTGGCCGCCCAGCGCAGGTCGAGTTCGAGACCCATGATTTCTGCTTCGGCGGCATTACCGACGTTGAAGCCCAGGGTGCCGTCGAAGATCGAGACCTGCAGATCGTCGTATTGCGTAAAGAAAGCGGCCATGTTGAGTTCCATCGCGCCGTCGGCAAGAAGCAACTTGCCACCCAGCTCGATATTGCTGGCTTCCTCGTCTTCGAACGCGAACGAATCCGACATTGTCAGGTTTCGCGGAAAGCCCATGTTGTTGGCGCGGAAATCAAAGCTTCCTGATTTGAATCCCTCGGACCAACTCAGGTACCAGAGACTGTCTTCGCCCGCGTTCCAGACGAGTTTGACCTCCGGAGAGAACTTGGTCTTGTCACGGGAGCCTTCCACGGGCAACACACCGAGTCCGAAGGAACAGGTCGGGTCTTCACTGGTGCAGGGCACGCCTCCTGCGCCAAGATCGACGCCGTACAGCAATGCGTTGGCAGGTCCCGCTAACGCCGGAACAGGCAACTGGCTGAGCGGAACCAGGTTGGTGGAAGTGATGCTGAAGAGGCTGCCGTAGACGAGGGGCGCCGCAATCTGGGCTGCGGGCAGGTCACTGCCGTCGCCGCTGACAATCGACAAGGAGCGGAAACCGTCGCGCTCATCCTGGGTGACGCGCGCACCGACTTGTAGTGTGAAGTTGTCACTCAGATGCCAGTTGAACTGGGCGAAGGCGGACAGCACGTCGTTATCGACGCCCGCCGTGCGCGTGGCCATTGTGTTCGCCACGGCCGCACCCGAGCCATCAGTAGGATCCAAAGGGGTCCCACTCCGCAGGTTGATCGCCTTGATCAGCAAAGACTCAGGCGAAACGATGATCTGGTCGGCAAACTCGTGATCGCTGGTTTGGTAATAGAGTCCGGCGATGTAGTCGACTGTGCCGCCAACCGGCGAGCTGAGTCGGAATTCCTGGCTGAACTGGTCGTAGGACTCCTGGAGCGCAGCACCGAAGACATCAGCTCCAGTGAAGTCGCAGTCGCAGAACTCGTCGTACTCGAAGTTTGAAAGGGCCGTTATTGACTCGAGGTCGAATTCGCCGATGGCCCAATCCAGGGTCAGCACAAATGTCTCGGAATCGTTGTTGCTGAAGTCACCGTTGGAGGTCCGCACGTCATCCCGGACGACGTTGGCAAGGGTGGGGTCTGGTATGCCTGGTGGGGTCGGGCCGGGGCCTGGCATTGACTGCAGGAGCTGCAGGATCTGGTTATACATCGCCGGCGCGAACGGAGTGCCGGCTATGGCCGGTTGTTCATTGATGATTTCAATGTGGCGACCAGCAACGTCAAATTCACTCACTTCCGCTTTGAGCGTGGCGGTCAGGTTATCGGTCATGTCCCATTCGAGCGTGCCACGGACCGTCCAGTCTTCGCGGTTGGGTTCAGTCGCCCCGAGAGTCACATTGTCCATATAGCCATCGAGCTCGCGCGAACGCGCAGCGAGGCGGAATCTAAAACTATCGGTGATCGGCCCCGAAAGCATGCCTTCAAGGATGGTCTCTTCGTGCTCCATCTCGTATGAAGCGCTGACGCTGCCTTCAAACTCGTCGGTTGGCCTCGCTGTCGTAATATTCAGCGCGCCGGCAACCGAGTTCTTACCGAACAGGATCGACTGCGGTCCACGCAGGACTTCAACGCGTTCGACGTCCAGGAACGGCGATCGCCACTGCTGTGCACGCCCGAAGTAAACGCCGTCGATGTAAGTACCGACCGACTGTTCGAAGGCCTGGTTGATGCCCGAACCGATGCCACGAATAAATGCGTTCGTACCGATGCCGGTTTCAGTCAGAGTGAAATTTGGCACCAGGAACTGTATGTCCTCGGCTTTCTGGATCGCGGCCCGGGCCATCATTTCGCCGGTGACCGCGGATATAGAAACCGGAACGTCCTGCAGGCCTTGTTCGCGGTAAGCGGCTGTTACAACGATTTCCTCGAGTACCCGTGATTCTTCCTGTGCGTGCACGGAAGCGAAAGGTACAGTCGTGAGTGCCGTGATTCCGGCGAGCGCCAGCGTCCGGCGCGTGCGGCGAGTTTTCATAATGCTCCCCCTGTTTACGTTATATTTTCTATTAGACGCCCGGCCTGCGGGGCAGTCAACAACCGATACTACCCCTCTGACAGCTGGGTCACTCGCTTTCCGAGCCAGCGCAGCGCTTCCTCGGTGCGCTCCGACCACGGGTGGCCATAGCCCAGCCGTACGAAATTCGTGTAGCGGTTCGCGGGTGAGAAGATGTTTCCGGGCGCGATACTGATGCCAGCCTCAATGGCATCGCCGAACAAATGTTCAGCGTCGACGTTTTCGGGCAGTTCGAGCCACAGCACCGAGCCGCCAACTGGCCTGGATGTGCGCGTTTCGGCAGGAAAGTAATCGGCAATCATTGAACTCATTCGTTCCGCATTGCGCCGTAAGACCGGGCGTAAAGTCTTCAGGTGCCGTGAGTAGTTTCCCGAGGCGAGAAAATCGGCAAGTGTCAATTGCTGTAACAGGCCTGACGAGCAGGAAAATGCTCGCTTCAGCCGCAAGATGTCGTCGATAAAATGAGACGTCAGAACCCATCCGATGCGATAACCAGGAGCGGCCGTTTTCGAGAACGATCCGCAAGTGATAATGCGCGCGCTATTGCACAGGAATTGTGCAGGAACTGGACGAGTGCCATCGAAACGCAGGTCGCCATAGACATCATCCTCGATCAGCACCGTGTCGAATTCCTTGATTAACTCGACAAGCCGGCGGCGGTCATGCTCCGGCATGGCAACGCCCAGCGGGTTGGACAGGGTCGTCGAGAACATGCAGGCCTTGACCGGGTACTGTTCGAGTGTGCGCCGCAGTTCCGAGATGACAACCCCTTCCTCAGGGCAGGTCTCAACCTCGACGGCAAGCATGCCAAGACTATCGATCAGCTCGAGCATGCCATGATAGGTCGGAGTTTCCACGGCTATCACGTCACCCGCGGACGCGACGGCTTTGAGTGCGAGCAGCAACGCCTCCTGACCACCGTTGGTGATCGCAATATGCTCCGGCTCCGTTTGTGCGCCGGCGGAGTCGAGGTAGTGATAGGCAATTTGTCGGCGCAACGTCGCCTCGCCCAATGTCGATGCGTAGCCGAGACTGCGCTCTTCGGCCCTTGCCATGACGCGTTTCATCGTGCGGTGCAGGGTCTTCGCTGCCGGCTTGGCCATGCACGGATTGGCGATACCAAGCGGCACAAGGTCAGGATGGTTGATGCCCTCGTACACGCGCACCATTAATGGCCGGCAATTGAGGCAAACAGGTTCGCCATCGGAGGAGGGCGCGGGCTCTACGATGGCATTGGTGGCGCGGTGGCGAACGTAGAAACCGGACTGTGGGCGCGATTCAATGCGCCGCTGCCGCTCGAGCTCGATGTAGGCCTGGCGGACAGTCGGAACGCTGACGCCCGCACTGTTGCTCATCTTACGCAGCGACGGCAACCTGTCGCCTGGGCGCAGCGTCCCGACACTGATATTTTCGCGTATTAAATCAATGACTTGACGATATAGAAAGGTGTCTTCTTGTTTATCGATGGTAAGCATAACTGTATAGGTCACATTTCCAAGAAATTGTATCTGTTATATCCCTAATAGGACCGTATAGTCAAGTGCACATCCCCGAAACGCATGGAGGAAGCGACGATGAAATGCCTGAACCAAAACTCTGTTGAAGTTCGCGATGATCCAAGGCCGGGATGGCGCACGGCATTCAAAGCACTTGTATTGCCCGCTACACGTGTGCACAAATACCGCAACCTTCACCGGACGATGTTCTACGACGCGATGTGCGATCTCGATTGCAAGGATAGAAAGTGAGCAATATCTGGCTTTACCTGATTGCGGTGCTGGTCTGGGGTTCGACCTGGTTTGCCATCGAATTCCAGCTCGGCATCGTCGAGCCGGAGGTCTCGATCGTCTATCGCTATGTCGCGGCGTCGCTGTTGTTGTTCGGATGGTGTCGTTATAAGAAACTCAATTTGCGATTTAGCATGCGCCAGCACGGTTGGTTTGCGCTGCTCGGCATTCTGCTTTTCGGCTTCAATTACGTATTGGCCTACCGGTCGCAGGTGTACCTCACGTCGGCGCTCGCCGCTATCGCGTTTTCCACCATTGTGTGGATGAATATCCTGAATGCGCGCCTGTTTTTTGGTATCAGGGCGGGGCGGCGCATCCTGTTTGGCTCGGTTCTGGGCATAGCCGGAATCATCATTCTGTTCGCACCGCAAATTCGTGAGATTGCGTTCACAGACGCTGTCTTCTTCGGATCGGTGCTCGCTATTGGTGGGGCGATGACTGCATCGTTTGGCAATATGGTTTCCCAGGGTGCGCAGAAGTCCGGTCTTCCGGTCGTGCAATCCAATGCCTGGGGCATGTTGTATGGCGCAGTGCTGACGGCGATCTTCTCCGTTGTGGCAGGGCATCCATTTGTATTTGACTGGTCTGCGGGGTACCTCCTGTCACTTGCGTACCTGACAGTGTTTGGATCGATTATTGCGTTTGGTGCGTACCTGACTTTGCTGGGCCGCATCGGCGCTCACAAGGCCGGCTATGCCATGGTCATGTTCCCGGTCGTTGCGTTGATACTGTCAATACTCTTCGAGGGCCTGGAACTGAACCTGTCAATCGTCGTCGGGACTTTGCTGGTCCTGGTCGGTAACGTCTTTGTACTCGAGACCAAATCGGAGTCGCGCCACAATTCGACACAAGCCAGCCCCCGGTTAGCCAGAACGGAGTCGTAGGCGGATTTCGTACATGTCTGTTCACGCTTGTTTTCTCTTCAATTCTTCATGCCGGGCTTCGATTCTCGGCCATAGCTCGGCGACTTCGGGCACGTCGAGATAGAAGATATCCGTTAACAGCGAGAGCAGCTCGTCAGAAGAAGTGACGACCCGTGATTCAATACCATTTCGTGTCGCGTGGCTGAAAACCTTGCCGCGCAGGGTCTTGTGCTCATCGGGCAAGCGAATCTGGACAACGAGATTTTGAACGAAACCTGAGGATGCATCGGTCTGCAGAAAGTCGCATTTGGAGTGCAATGCATTCTCATCTGCCTTATGCATCTCGAAATCAAAGGTGAACTCACCCTTACCAAGGTCCTCCCAGAATCGCCAATGACCGTCGTCAGTGAGCCGCAGGCCGATACGGAAGGGCGCTTGTTCGTGCTCGGACTCTTCGAGAGGAATGGGGGCGAACATGCTGCCACCGAAGCCCACATCGACAAGGAATCGTTGATCGGCATCGTCAGTTCTGACAAGCAGGCAAAGGTGATTGGCATTGGCAACATCGCCACGCTCTTCCCTCATAACCGCGGCGGCTATTCGAGTCGTATCAAAACCGATTTCGCTCAATGCCCAGCCGAAAAGCCCGTTCTGTTCATAACACCAGCCGCCGCGATTGTTGAGAACGATTTTGTCGAAGGCCTCGGCTGGGCTTGTCGTCAGCGGTAGCCCGAGCTGAACGTCAAGATTCTCGAACGGAATGCTCTGCACATGATGGGCAAGTAATTTGCTAAGTGTGTCGAGTGTCGGCGCAGGCTTGCCGTCGAATGAAATTCGTTCGAGATAAGACTGTAACCGCACCTAGATTGTGGGGCCGTTGAGCAGCGCATCCCTGGTCAGCGCCACAATCAAATTCACCTCTTTTTCGCTGATATCGAATATTGGTGTGTATCTGAGTGAATGCTCACCACCATGAATGACGCCAAGGCCATGCTTGCGTAGATAATCTTCAGTACTGCTCGCGCCATACGTTTTGTAGCGTGACGCAAGCGCGCAGCTGACCAGCAATCCGGTGCCTTGCGTGCCGGTAATGCTGTCGTTCGTCTCCACGGCCAGCGCTGCCAAACCGTCAAGGAGCTGAGCGCCGCGCTGACGAATATTGTCGCGGCGATTGTCGTCAAACGATTCGAGTACAGCCATCGCGACGTCGAGCGCACGCGGATTGGTCGTCATCGTATTGCCGTAAAGGCCCTGCCGATACGTCGCTGCCGCATTCTCGGAAAGCGCAAGGACAGATAGCGGGTACTGACCGGCATTCAGCGCTTTGGAATACGATTCCATGTCCGGTTCATCGAGTTCCTCGAAATCCGGGTAATCGACAATCGACAGCACGCCGTGGGCGCGCAAGCCAGCCTGGATCGAATCAACGACGAGCATGGATCCGTGCCCGCGCGTCAATTCCCTGGCGCGCGCATAGAAGTCCGAATTGATCGCCATGCCCGGATTGCCTTCACCCATGACCGGCTCCATGAGGAATGCCTCAATGAACACACCGTCTTTGTCGGCAGCGGCAAAAACGGCATCGAGGTCGGCAATGTTATTGGGCTCGACCGTCAACAGGTATTCCTGATCACGGTGAGAGGCCAGGTATTTCCTATACTGCCTGGACGTCGAGTGTGAGAAACGCGCCGGCCGGTCCGTGCGGCCATGGAAACTGCCGCGCAATGTCAGACCACGAACTTCGGACCCTTCATATCGGGCGCCTGGGTCGGTCAGCGTTCGAGTATTGATGTCGGCAATGCGTGATGCCATCGACATCGCCTCGGAGCCGCTATTCAGGCACAGAAAACTGGGGTAGGGCGTGCCGCCCGGCCGGTTGTGGCCAATTTCACGCCGCAAGCATTCAATAAAGTCGAGCTGGCTGACGCTCGCCGTCATGACGTTAGCCATCACATGCGGCTGATTCATCGCTTCAACTACCGACTCGGGCGCGTGGCCAAGTCCCAGCATGCCGTAGCCGCCGCAGTCGTAAATAACCGCGCCCTTGAGGGTAATAAGCCACGGCCCGGAGGCACCAACGGCGACGTAGGGATTGACTGCGTCCTCTGCGTAGAAATTTGTAACGCCTTCGTGTGCCTCGCCAATTTGTTCGGCTTCATCGAGCGCCAGGAAATCGGCATGCGTCTGCTGCAATTCCTGGAAGCGGGCATAGCCCCGTTCAATAGCGACAGCAAGGTCGTGGTAACCGCTCTCAATGAAGTCCTGGATGACATCATCATGAAGACCAACGGTGATAGGCGCACCGCCGCATTCCCGCATTTCCCTGAGGCAGGCGACGTACGATTCGGTCGGTCGTGATTCAAAAATATGGGCCATCGGAGTACCCCTGTTTACCGCAGCGCGGACTATATCAAATTGCCTGTCAACGTGGCATGTTTCACGCTTGGCTGGTGCTATTCTGCGCATAGGAAAGAAGGGGTATTGCATGCGGGGCTTAGAGGGAAAAAACGTATTGGTAACAGGTGGCGCCAGTGGCATCGGTCAGGCGACGGCTGCGCGCTTCCTGGAAGAGGGTTGCACCGTTTGCGTGTTGGATCGTAGCGCCGATGCACGCACCAGAGTGGCCGAGGAGTTGCCCGGGTTGGCCGCGGTGATCGATGCTGACGTGTCGGACAGGGATCGGGCTCAGGCGGCTGTCGATGAGGCCATAGATTGCATGGGGTCGGTCGACGTGCTGATAAACAATGCCGGCATCAGCATTCGTCACGACTTTCTCGACATAACACCGGAGAATTGGGCGGCCGTTATCGGCGTTAATCTCACGGGCGTATTCAACATGGCGCAGTCTTCTGCGCGACACATGATGGACAAGGGATCCGGCGTGATCATCAATACAGCATCCACGGGCGGAACCACCGGATACCCACACTATGCGGACTACTGCGCCAGTAAAGGCGGTGTTATCGCACTAACCCACGCAATGGCACTGGAGCTGGCGCCGGTCGTCCGCGTCAATGCGATATCGCCGGGCTATGTGTTGACACCAATGCAGCGCGCCGAGTATTCCGACGAAATGCTGGATGCGGTGAATCGAAAGATTCCTCTGGGGCGACATGCAAAGCCCGAGGAGATTGGCGCGCTGTTCGCATTCCTGGCATCCGAGGATGCCGCATTTGCCACCGGACATGTCTATGTTATGGATGGCGCGGAGACCACCGGCGGACTATGCAGCCAATGGTCACATGACTAGATCAACACAGGAGTTTTTCAAATGAGATTGGAAGGAAAGGTTGCCCTGATCACCGGCGGCACGTCGGGAATCGGTAGCGCCACGGCCGCGCGCCTTGCCGTCGAGGGCGCCCGCGTTGCGATCACCGGGCGTAACGCCGAACGTGGCGAGCAGGTTGTCAAAGACATCATCGCGGCAGGCGGAGACGCCATCTTTATCCAGTCGGATGTGTGTGTTGCGAAAGACTGTCGTCGCGCTGTCGACGAAACGCTGCAGCGATTCGGCAGGATCGACGTGCTCTTTAACAACGCCGGCGTGTTTCACCCGAAGACGATTCCGGACTGCACTGAAGAGGAGTGGGATGAGACGATAGACTCCAGCCTGAAGGGCGCATTCCTGATGTCGAAGTACACATTACCCTCGATGATCGAAAATGGCGGCGGTTCGATCATTCACACCAGCTCAGGGTGGGGGATACTTGGCGGCGACAAGGCGGCAGCTTACTGCGCCGCCAAGGGTGGACTGATCGTCATGGCCAAGGCAATGGCGATTGACCACGGCCCTCAGGGAATACGCGTCAACTGTGTATGCCCTGGCGATGTCATGACGCCGATGCTTCCGGATGATGCCGCCAAACGCGGCTTGTCCTGGGACGACTACGCCGTTGGCGCAGCGGATCGGCCGCTCGGTCGTATTGGAACAGGCGATGATATTGCAAACGCCGTGCTGTACCTGGCCTCCGATGAATCGTCTTTCGTGACAGGCGAGGCCCTGGTCGTCGATGGTGGCGGCGTCGCAGGCTAAGATATCCGATTCTCTACAAGCGGAGGTGTAACAACAAATGTCGAGCTACAAACTGACCTATTTCGACTTCAATGGTGGCCGCGGAGAGCCTGTTCGTATCGCGTTTCACGCTGCAGGCGTCGAATTTGATGACCACCGCATTTCGTTTGACAAATTTATGAAATGCCGCAACGAGATGCGCTTTCGATGTGCCCCGATACTCCAAATCGACGGCGCCGATGTGACCCAATCGAACTCTATGCTGCGCTATGTGGGCAAAATGGCCGGCCTGTATCCAGACGATGATTTGCAGGCCTTGTACTGTGACGAGGCCATGGGTGCCGTCGAAGATCTATTGCACCAGGTCGTGCATACATTCGGGCTCGAGGGTGACGAATTGAAGGCCGCACGGGAAGAGCTCGTGGACGGCTGGCTGACGACAGTCATTAAAGGCCTTGGAGAGTTGCTGGCACGCGGTGGGGGAGTCTACTTCGCCGACAACCGTTTGACCGTTGCCGACCTGAAAGTGTACGTACAGATTCGCTCTCTCCTTGCCGGAACCCTGGACCATGTGCCGGTCGAGCTCGTCGATAAGCTGGCGCCTGCGCTCGTCGAACACGAGGAGCGTGTCGCCAATGATCAGATTGTGACGGCGTACTACGAAAGCCGGAAGTAGGGCGTCGAAACGATATGATCAACGAGCGGGCCAACGCCGGTTGCGACGGGATCCACGCAAGGCAGTCCTGTTGCATCTGCAGTTACACGCAAATAATTTCCGCGCTCTTGTTCAGACATTTCGGCGGTATTGACACTGATGCCAATGCACCGAATGTTCGGATTTGTCAGTTTGCCGAAGTTGATCGTATGTTCGATGAGGGTGTCGAAATCGGGTAGTGGGAAGCGTGGAAAATCACAGATGACTTCGCGACCAGCCTCGTGGCAGACGACGAATGCGTCTGGTTGAGAGCCATGCAATAAGCCAAGTGTCACTGCCGCATAGGCTGGATGAAACAGGGAGCCTTGACCTTCGATGACGTCCCAGTGGTCCTCATCATTGTCAGGCGACAAGATTTCAGCGGCACCCGATACGAAATCCGTTACCACGGCATCGATCGGGATTCCGCCACCGGCAATCATGATGCCTGTTTGACCGGTTGCCCTGAAATCAACGTTCATTCCCCTGTCGGCCATTTCTTTCGCCACTGCCAGCGCCGTGAATTTCTTGCCCACCGCACAGTCTGTGCCGACTGTTAGCACTCGCTTGCCCTTGCGTTTGATTCCATTGCCGACATCGATATTGCTCGGCGGAGTGCGGATATCGACGAGAGAGACCGATGCACGTTCCGCCGCATCGACGAGCCCTGGCACTTGAGCCAGTGGTGCGTGGGTCCCGGCAACAATGTCGAGTCCTGCTTCGGCAGCTTCAACAAGGCTACCGATCCAACCTGGTGGAATAACGCCACCCAGGCTTGCGACACCCCAGATCAGCGATTTCGCGCCGGCGGCGGAGGCCTCAGCCGGGGTCATGTCCGGCAAACCGAGATCTACGCCGCAGCCCGGTAGCCGGAGCTGTCCGACGCACAACTCGGGCCTCCAATGGGCGATGCCTGAGCCTGTCTTCGCGTTAAGTGCTTCAGGCTCGTCCCCCAAAAATATGAGATACGGTGCCCTGAGTTTTATTGTCGGCATTACGGCGTCGTCGGAGTTCTTCGAATGACCTTGCCAGTCCGGGACTGAGTTGCCTCTTCACCGTCATAGGCAAGCTCGCCCCCAACCCAGACTGAGGAAATACCGACGGAGAAAAGTTCGGGTTGTTGCGGCGTAGCTCTGTCGATCACCGTTTCAGGGTTAAAGAGAACCAGGTCGGCGACAAGTCCTTCCTTGATGAGCCCGCGATCAGTAATGCCCACGTTCCTGGCACTCAGTCCTGTCATCTTGTGCACGGCTTGTTCCAGGGAGAGCAATTGCTGTTCGCGGACAAAGCGTCCGAGCACGCGTGGAAATGAGCCCCTTGAGCGCGGGTGACGATTCACAATGCCTCCGTCAGTGCAGATGTTCGTTTCGGGCCATAGCAGCAGTTCGGCGATGTCCGCTTCCTGCATGCTGGTGCCGATAATGGCTTCCGCGGCCTGACCAGTTTCCGTCCGCATACGGTCTACTTCTTCTGCGAGTTGGGAGAACGCAGTTATGGCGTCGACCTCCCGAAGGCCAGCGATCTCGGCCAACGTTTTGCCTATGTAGTCCGGGTTGGGATCAAACTGCGTAAACCACACACCTTCCGGCGGAGAAATCTCATTCAATGCCTCGGCGATTTCCTCACGGTTGTTGTAATCCCGACTGGGCAGCAACACCATCATCGTTGATTGCCAGTATTCGTACGGATAGATATCAGCCGATATCTGTATTCCTTCTGCTCGAGCACTGTCCAGTTTTTCGATGAGCGTGTCAGTGCTGCCTAACAGGCGTTTCATGGCCAACTTGATGTGCGAAATTTGCACTGGCATCCCGGTCTCACGACCGATCAGGATAATTTCATCGATTGCATCCTCAAACCAACGATCTTCGCTGCGAATGTGGCTGATGTATCGGCTGCCCGCGTCGGCCGCAACCTGCGCCAATGAAAGAATCTCTGAGGTTGCCGAGTGAATGCCGGGCTCGTACTCAAGGCCGGTGCCCAGGCCCAGCGCGCCGCTTTCAAGTTCGTCTGCGAGAATCCTGGACATTGCGAGGATCTCTTCCTCGGTCGCAACACGCTTGAAGTCGTCGCCAAGTACCTGCATACGAATGGTTCCGTGTCCAGCGTAAGAGGCAACATTGATCGATGCGGGGCTCGCTTCGAGCCGCTCAAAGAAATCATCCAGAGGGAAAGGAGAGCCGCCATCCTGTCCCACAATTACCGTAGTGATGCCCTGGCTTATGACGGGGAGGGCGTCCGGGAATTCGAACAGGTCGCCATCGGCGTGACTATGGGTGTCAATAAATCCCGGTGCCAGCGTCTGGCCATCGCCATCGACGACGATGTCGCCCTCGCATGTTGCCAGTTCGCCGATGCCCGCGATCAGACCATCGCGTATGCGCACATTAGCCAGAACCGCCGGGAAACCGGACCCATCAATCACCATGACATTCGTAATCAGGGAGCCCGGCTCGTCGTAATCGCAGTTCGTCGATTCGTCCTGCGTGCAAGCTGAGAGCGCGACTGCGGTGGTGACTAACACAAATAGCAGCGAGAATTGTTTATTCATCATGCAGGGCCTATCGGTTTGGACTGTATTGAGGATATCATTAGAGCAATCCGATGCGACCCCTGTACCGACATATCCTGTTGCTATTCGCCGTCATTTTTCTTTGCGGCGCCTGTGCCGACGAAAGCGCTGTCGTCGTTGTCGAGCGCTTACTCGACGAAAGATTTCTTGCCTATTCGTCCGGCAATCAACCCGGTGTCGCAGTGATGCTCATACACAACGGGGAAATTCAACTTCAAAAAACCTACGGGCAGGCAGATATCGAGCAGCAGACGCCAATCACAGCCGACACGGCGTTTCGACTCGCTTCAGTATCAAAGCAATTTTCCGCCATGGCGATATTGATACTGCAGGAGGAGGGCGCCTTGAGGATTGATGACCCGATCAGCAAGTACGTTCCGGAGCTTGCGCCATACAAGAATGTAACGATCAGGCAGATCCTGTTGCATACGGGAGGATTTCCGGATTACTACGACACGATCGACACGTCCCTGGGAATGCCAACGAATGCGGATGCGGCGGACTTTCTTGGAGAGATGGCCGAATCGCAATTTGCCGCGGGCGAGCGGTACGAGTACAGCAACGCGGGCTACGACATGCTTGGCCCGGTTGTCGAAGCTGCTTCAGGGATGCCGTTCGCCGAATTCATGCGTGAGCGAATATTTGACGAGCTGGGTATGAAGTCGTCATTGGTTCGCGATCACACGTTACCGGACATCCAAAACAGAGCGTTCGGGTACGATCCGGATGCAGATGAATTCCGGTTGAACGACGCACACCCGCTCAACGGTATTATCGGTTCGGGTGGGGTCTATTCGACGCTGAACGACATGTACAAGTGGGATCAGGCGCTTCACCAGGAAGGTCTTGTCAGTCAAGATACGCTTGATCTGATGTTCACGGCGGGCCAGACCAATGACGGTCAATCGATCAACTACGGTTTAGGCTGGCGCACAGACCGTTTTAAAGGGCACGAGCGTTTGTCCCACACAGGCTCATGGGTAGGGTTCAGGGCCTACATTGGGCGCATCCCGGACGAGGATTTCACACTCGTCATGTTATCGAATCGCAGCGATTTTCGAAGAAGGCACCACGCCGACGAAATAAGTGCTGCGTACCTTGATGCGATTCAATAGAATCATGACCCTCTTGAATTCCTGGAACGTTAGCCAGGCAGACCGTTCTTGCGGAAGTCGTTTATCCACTGGATCGACCGTTCAATGTCACCAGGTGTTGTCTCCAAGGAGCGGGGACCGAAGGAAATTAAGCGTTTGCGACCATCGGTCGGGTCTCGTCGTTCAGATAGCCAGCCGTTGCTCTGGAGACTGGCTACGGCCCGGCTGACAGTAGGTACGGGAATACCGGTCACCTTGTGGAGGGCGGTTACGGAACAGGTCCGTCCTTCGAGTTGGCAACGGATTATCTGAATCATGACACGCACCTCATTGAGTGTGCAGTCGCCCCCATACTTCTCGGCCAGAATCTCGAGACCATTCCGCGCAAATTCGACAACAGCCTTAGCCATTACATCGTGATTCTCATTTCTCATACTTTGCTCTCGGTTCCGAGAATTTCTCGGTAGTGAAAGTATCATTGCGCTGAGCATCAGGCGCACGGGACAATTGTACCTGCAAATAGGAAACACAAGGACGTTCAGTTTGACGCGATCGAACAGGAATCGACTGTGACAATTGTCGTACTGAATTACACGTTGATGATCAACAACCTGGTTCGCAAGGCCAAAAAGCGCGGTGCTATCACGCGACATGAGGCTGACTACCTTATTTCGATGGCGCACAATAGTCTCCCCGCTGCATCGACCAGGGCGCTAGTGAGTAACAAGGGTGCACCCGATTTTCTATACGCGGCTCTGTATTTTTCAACCATGATCTGGCAATCGGGCGATGCCACGGATAACGATGCAAAGGCGCGGGCAGGGTACATGTTGGCGCAGTTCGTATTGTTGCAAGAGGCCCCTGGGCATGATTCATACTGGGCAGCGAAGTTACTCAGGGAATTTTACGATGCGCACGAAGAATCGATACAGGACTCGATTGGCTACGTAGCGTGACGATCGGCTTCTGGCCGAAATCGGCGTTCAGCCGTTGGACTCTAGGGAGTGTTCTTCCTGGACTATCAGACTCATTTTTCTGTCACTAGTGGTAATGTGATCCACAACCCATTGCCTCAGGCACTCCACGATGGGGTTCTTTGAAGAAATGCTCGGCTCATTAAGGAACCGCATCATGTATTCGGAGTAATCTTCGAGAAATTCGTCGTGCTCGCGCTTGTGTTCATCAAAGAACTCGTAGTCATGTTCCTTCATCACATGCTCCTCAAGTGCGAAGTGAGCTTGCATACGAGCATAAATATCACCGAGACATTTCGTAATCTCCGACTTCTCATCACTCCCGGCCAGTTCCTCGTGGAGCTTGTTGATGTCTTCGATCAGAATTTTGTGTTCGTAGTCCAGTTCTCTAATCCCGATCAGGAACGAGTCATCCCACCTAAAGAGTGTATCGATCATGGTAGATACTTCTCCTGTGACGTTGCCGGAATTGATCGCGATGGCTGTTACCTAAGCATACTCCGCTCAGATTCCTCTGTATGCCACTGAGGACAACAAGGGGTAGTTAGCGGTTTGCCGAGCAGAACCAGATAGCGGAGTCCGCTAACCACGCGAAAGCTGCCATTGGGCTAGTATTGGGCTGAAGGGCCGCTAATGACCCAAAGCGGTCATTGGCATTCGCCTCTTAGATCAACTCCAAATTACGTACATCCCAGAATTGACGACGATTTGGCTTAGCCTAGAGACTGGCTAATCGACAAAGGCAAACCTGACCAAAGTCAGGGACGCAAAGCCACGGGTCCTCGCTTCCTCCGAGAAGCCATGGATGACTCCCCGAAGGACCCCAAGATCGCCGGGCTGCCGATGAGATCAAAACAATTGATCCAACGGGAGGATCACTCATGTACAGAAAATCAATGCGCCTGTTTGTCGTACCGGTAGTCGCTTTGCTACTCATGGCGGTGAGTTCTGATGCAAATGCAGGCACCACGATCAAGAGAATCGTCAAATGCGACAAGGGAATGAGCGTGCAACACATTCTCGACAGCAATATTTTTTCGTTGCCAATGGAACTGAAGCTAGTCGGTACCTGCGATAGCTTCGAAATCACAAAGGACTATGTCTCTATAGCCCCTCTGCACAATCATTCCTGCCCTGGCGCAACTGTCGAAGGGTGGATTGCGATTGAAGGTGCGCATGGCATCAAATTGAGCTGCTTAGAAGTCGTAGGCCCAGACGGCGGTGTGTTGATGTTTGGAGGTCAGGCACTTCTCGAAGACGTGCATATCAGTGGAAATAGCGATGCCGGTATCGAGATGAGCGCGCACGCGATGATAGAGGTGATCGGGGGCTCGATCACGAACCACGGTGATGGTGTCGCTTTAGAGTCCGGCCACGCGGTGTTTGAAGACGTAGAGATCTCGAACAACGCATCTGGGGTCAGAGCAGAAAATAACTCATATGTCGAGTTCGGCGGCGGTACCGTCATGAACAATGGAGAATACGGCATTTCCATTGGATCAAGCTCGGTGTTTAATAGTGAATACCTCACCGTATCGAACAATGGCAGGAACGGCATCATTGTAAGCGGTAACTCTAGGGCAGAAATCTTCGATACGGTCATTACCGATCACACAAGATCGGGTCTGGTGATTGCCGACAATTCATCCGTCAGATGGGGTGGTGGCAAAATTGCCGAGAATGACTGGCATGGCATCTTCGTTGCGAGTCATTCGATGGCCCAGGTACAAGGTGGTGCTGAGATAGTCGATAACAAACGATATGGTATCCGATTGACCTTGGATGCAGGAGTGAACCTGAGACAACCTGCAAAAGTTTGGGGCAATTGGCGGGGTCCCGTTCAGTGCGAAGGCAAAGAATCCAGTATCCAATTTGATCCTTTGGTCGAAATGGAACCCATTAGTCTGGATGACTGCCCTGACATTGAGTTTTGATTCCATACCAAGAATCTAATTTGATCGGAAGTTCGGCGGCCTTTGGTCGCCGTTCTCTTTTGAGGAGAGCGGCTATAGTGATCATGTTGATCTTGTAGCGTATGTACGTCCGCTTGTGGCCGAAAGCAGACCGCCGGGTTCATACGTTTTCAGCCACCTGAATGTCCGCTTTGGGTGAAAGCAGACATTCGGCCAGGGACTCCCGAAATCGGCACTTCCGAACGTCCGCTATACGTTCCAAAGCGGACGTTAGGCTATTATTGTCTTGAAGGGCCGCTTATGACCCAAAGCAGCCGGTCGCGATAAGACCAGCATTTAAAGGTCAAACGCTACCCGTGGTTTAGCTTTTCTATTGCGGGCATCTGCAGCTGCCTGGCAGGAAGTTCAGGGTTGTGCTTACCTCGAGGGCACTTGGTCCGCTGCCATTTTTTCGATGTTTTCGCGTTGAACACTAATTCGCCGTTCATACTCCGCCCATACCGCCTGGAATCTGGGCTCGTCGCGGATCAGGTCGTACATCGGCAGTTGGTGAGCAGCCTTCCAGGCATACAGATGGTTATGAGACAGCTCGGTTTCGATGCTTAGCAAGGCTTTCTCAGTGTCGCCGGCCATTAGGTAGCAAACTTCCGGATGGTCCCAGTCAGTGTGTTCGGACACCAAAGGCAGGGAGTCATCGATGTATGACGTAGCCTGGCGTAGCAATGCCGAACCGAGCTTCTCATCCCCAGTGTTCATCAACACCCAGGCAACGATACAAGTACCTCTTCTATCGCGTTCAACCAGTTCCGGCCATTGACTGGGCTCGAGCCAGCCTGGATTGCTCGCCAGAAATATTTCCCGTGAAAGTTGAATGTCACCGTGGACAAGCGCAAGAAAACCAACAATCCCATTATAGAATTGGGAATGTCTAATTTTGGGCAACAGCCTGTTGATGGATTCCAGGGTGTCGGCCGGTTTTTTTGTGGTTAAGCTTTTACCAGAATTTATTAGTACATCGGTAAAACCCAACCGCCACTCCGCTGCTCCAAGCCTGGCCATTCTTTCACGGACTATTTGAGCAGCTTCCAGATCGCCTAAATCGGTATACAGGAAGACCAGGGTCAACTTGTATCCATGGTTTCCCGGATCGAGTTCAACGGCTTTGTTAGCCGGGGGTAATGCCTTGTCAAATTGACCCATATGAAGCATGTATAAAACTGCCAATCTTGAATATCCCGGCGCGAAATCGGGGCTAAGTTCAATAACTTTCTGAAATTGGCCTTCTGCCAGTTTGTAAAGCCCCTGGTTGAGGTACTTTGAACCCAGATTCAGACTCATTGAGGATGATCTTGGATCCAGTTCGGCAGCCTTCCGCGCCAGCTCAACCTGTTCCTGTATCCGCAGTGGATATATGCCGAGAAAGCTTGAGTACCAGTAATATGCGCTGGCATAGTTGGGACTCAACTCGATGGCCTTTTGATAGGCTGTTTCTGCTTCGCTTTTCCGATTGTAATAAGCGTGTATATTGGCCAGTGAGGCATAGGCTTCGCCCAGGTCATTATCGATAGCCAATGCATTTTTTACAGCCTCTTCGACAATGGGTAGTGGATCTTCACTGCTAGAATTGCTCATGTTGCTATCGGCCACTCCCACCCACGCCAAGGCAAACAAAGGATCTAATCTGGTGGCTTTGCTGAACTCCTCAGTAGCCAGTTTCAGATTGGCACTGTCTCTGGTAGCCATCAATTGCCGACCTCGCATATAGGCGTCGTAGGCCAGCAGATTGTCGGTTGGTCTTGCGTTAATGCGCCGTTGCTCATCGGTTGAAAGCTCGGCCTGCAAGGCATCGGCAATGATTCTTGTAATTTCACTTTGTACGGCGAACAGGTTTTCCGCCGTCAACTCACGATTATAGGTTTCTGCCCAAAGGTGTTTGTCGGTTGCCGCATCGATCAACTGCACATTGATACGTACCTGGTTGCCGGAACGCTGGATACCACCTTCCAGGATATTCGCAACACCCAGCTCCTGTGCAATCTGCGGAATCTTTTTGATGGTGTCCTTATATTCCATGACCGATGTGCGTGAGATCACCTTCATCGAGCCAATCTTGGCGATGGTGGTCAGCAGATCGTCATGGATGCCATCGGTGAAGAACTGGTCTTCCTCGCGGTTGCTGCGGTTTTCAAAGGGCAGTACAGCAATGGATCTGTCACCGAGTGATTCGGTTAGGGCGGCAGTAAGACCCTCCTGACGCGCCGATTGGGCAATTTGCTCATCTTCGACAGGGTCGAGCACAAACTTGTCGAAAGCGAAGTACCCCAGAGCCAACGCCAACACAACCAGGATGATCCGATCCAGTTTCCTGCCGGTGGTTTGGGCTATCGACTTTTCGGAGTCAACATCTGCATCTTTCTTCAATCCTTCCGGGGTAAATTCAAATACCCAGGAAAGAATCAGGCTCGGTATGAAACCGATGGATAGCACGATGACGACCAGTCGGGCGGGTGTGTCACCGAAGCCGAATAATGGAAAAATGGTCTCGGTGACCTGAATCAGCAGCCACGCACCCACCACATAGGCCGCACCTATGCGAAAAACATTCCGCCGCTTCAGTTCGTTGAATAGGGACAAGGTCTGGCTTCGCGGTGGCCGCTGCGACTTCCAAGAGTAATGGTTGGGAGGAAAAATACCAAGAGTATGCGTTTCGTGACAGTTGAGTTAAGTCCCAATATCTGCTTCTGGCCGAAAGCAGCCGTTCAGAATTGCGAAATTTGCGGGGCTCGAATGACCGCTTTTGATGAAAGCGGACTTCGCCAATACGGCAATTATCCGGCAAAGCGTGCTCAAGCTCCTGAATTCATTATCAGTGAAACTGTCTTGATAGGGCAGTGGTCCATACGCAACCCCCTTCACGGTCGGATCACATCTTCGCTACCAGTTATAGCTCAATTCAATTCCATAAGTTCTTGGATAACTTGCTGAGCTCAGGACGCTTCCATTAATGAAAGTCAGATCGTTTACGTATTGAAGATAGGTCTCGTCAGTCAGGTTCTGACCCCATAGCGCGACTTCCCAGTTCCCGGAATCGGAGTAAAGCGAGAAGCGCCCGTTAAGCAGAGCGTAGTCGCCGATCTCGGATATCGGCCCATTGTCAATTTCCGCAAAGAACGAGCCCTTATAAGTGCCGTCTAATTGAATGGCGCCGAATAAATTGGACTGACCCAATGCTGTCTCATATCGGACCAACCAGTTGCCCTGAAATTCTGGTGTGTAGGTCAGGCGATTGCCCTCGAGCGCCTCGTTTCCGGGTTTTGGATTTACTAGTTCTGAATCTGTGTAGGCTGCGCCGAATTGAATGTCCAGGCCGTCGCTTGGATGGAACCAAAGATCGATTTCAATGCCGGCCACCTTGGCGTCCGAGAGATTGCTGGAACGCAACACAGCGAGCGGCGTACCGTTGGGTGCGAAGGTAACGTCTTGCCCGGCCAGAATCACGTCGTGATAGTCATAGTAGAAAATCGCGCCATTCCAACGCACACGATCGTCCGCGAGGTCGATTTTGTATCCGACTTCATAGGAATAAAGGATCTCCTCATCGAACGGCTCCAGTTCCTCATTGGTAAAGGTCAGGCTGCCATTGAACCCGCCGCTTTTGAAGCCCTTGGAGACACTGCCATAAAAAAGCATGTCGTCATTGGGACTGTAGTCCACTCCGATTTTTCCGGACAGATCTGTGAAATCGATGCTGTCGTCGACAAAGGAAAACACGATCGGCGGGTCAAACGGAAGTCCGACAAGACCAAGCCCAGTCATCGGCACTGGTTGAACCATGTCGGTGCCGCCGGCAAATTCGCGTGTCTCTTCGGTATAACGCAAACCAGTGGTTAATCGCCACTGTTCGCTGAAACTCCAGGTAGCCTGCCCGAACACGGCGAATGATTCGCTGTTCTGTACATAAGATGCGTTGATGTTGGCCGGGAACTGAACATCATCGGTGAAGTCGCCCTGGTGGGTTGGCGTATCGATTTCTTCTTTTGCCCAGATGCCGCCCAGAATCCACTCTAACGAGGAATCGGTACTCGAAACCAGCCTGAGCTCCTGACTGTATTGATTCATGTCTTCGATATAAACAGTGTCGGTTGCGATATCTATGAATCCGTCGGCGTCCTCCTGCGCGAATCGGTCAAGCGATTCATGCGCCGTGATCGAGACGATATCCATATTCTCGAGGCTCCAGTTTATTGTCAACGTTGTGCCAAAACCCTCTAGTTCCTGTCGATTGATAACGCCTGCGCCGTTGGCAAAGGGCCCATCGTCAGGTTCCTGATTCCCATTGAAGTTAATGCAGTCAGGCTCCCCGCCCGAGAGCGTTCCATCGTAGTAGGCAGGACAAGCGTCTGAGAAGTCCAACGCGAAAGACGGAAGCATATTGTATTGCCCGCCTTCCGATTTTTCGTTTCCTGCATGCACGTTTAGATTGAAGGAAAGGCTGTCCGTTGGTTCGTAAAGTAACTGTCCTCTCACCCCCCAGGCGTATTCAATCTCTCCGATATTCTTGTTTCGGGGTCGGTTAAACCAGGGTCCGTCGCCTTGCGTTGTGTAAAAGCCAGCAACCCGGGCAGATACCGTATCTGAGAGCGGACCACTGATGTAGCCCTCACCACGCAAGTTTTCATAGTTTCCATATGTGCCCGTTATGCCCGCTTCGAACTCGCGGGTCGGCCCGTTGCTAAAAAAGTTGACCGCACCGCCCGTGGTGTTGCGACCGAAGAGGGTCCCCTGCGGACCTTTTAACACCTCAACCCGCTCGAAATCGAAGAGTCCAAAGTTGAGCATAGCAGCGGACGACAAATAGACTTCGTCCAGATGAATGGCGACAGGAGAGCTGTTGTTGGCAGCGTATTCATTCAATCCCACGCCCCTCAACGCAAAATTTGGCAGGTTGGTGCCCACCGCGTAGCTTACGATCAGTCCCGGTGTCTGATACATCAAATCCCGCGGCTCCGTAAACCCAAAGTTCTTCAGTGATTCTTCCGAGAAAGCGTTGATAACGATTGCGACATTCTGCACGCTTTTCGACCGCTTCTCGGCCGTAACGATGATTTCTTCGATCTGCGCGACCGCCGCATTGGTGCAGGTCAGACTCAAGACAGCAACGATTAATATCCTGCTCATCGGTGAACCCCCATTCATTACAGCCGAAACGCTGGATCCCGACCTGCCACAGGCCGAGGTTTGGAGGAATCCTAGCACTGTTGTTTGTTGATTTGCATCCAACGTTGACCCACTAGACCCCATTATTTGCATCTAATAATGACCCACGTGTAACCCTTCTCCTGCGATTGGACTGCAGAAGTGTTTAAGGAGTGATAGACGTGGATTTATTGAGTGTTATTCGGCGCTGGCACGGACGTGACCAGCTGCCGATACGAGAGATTACAAGACGAACCGGACTTTCCCGGAACACGATTCGCAAGTATTTGGCCAACGGTGAGATAACGCCTGCTTACCCGGCCAGACAGAGCGTCAGCAAGCTCGATCCGTTTGCCGACACGCTGCTGAGTTGGCTGAAGCGTGAGGCCAAGCGCAACAGGAAGCGACGCCGCAACCTGAAGCAGCTGCATCGCGACCTGGTGGCGTTGGGCTTTGACGGCTCGTATGATCGTGTCGCAGCCTTTGCCAGAGACTGGCGACAACGAGAGCGGGAACGAGAGAACCGCGCCAGTCGCGGTGCCTTCGTGCCGCTCGTTTTCGCGCCGGGCGAGGCGTTCCAGTTTGACTGGAGCGGAGACTGGATCCGGATCGGCGGCAAGAAGACCAAGCTGCAGATGGCACACTTCAAGCTCTGCCACAGCCGGGCTTTCTTTCTTCGTGCCTACCTCACGCAGACGCACGAGATGCTGTTCGACGCCCACAACCATGCCTTTCGTGTGCTGCAGGGCATTCCGGAGCGCGGCATCTACGACAACTTGAAGACCGCGGTGGACAAAGTGGGTCGCGGTAAACACCGCAAGGTCAACGCCCATGGTCAGCCATTTTCTGTTTGAGTCCGAGTTCTGTAACCCGGCCGCCGGCTGGGAGAAAGGCCAGGTGGAGAAGGCCGTTCGCGATGCCCGGCATCGCATGCTGCAGGATGCTCCGGCGTTCGCGAGCCTTGCCAAGCTCAACGACTGGCTGGAAGAGCGTTGCCAGGCACTGTGGCACGAGGTCTTGCACCCGGAACAGAACGGTCGCACCGTTGGACTGGTTCGATCGATTTCCGGCACCAAAGCCATAATTTCGAGTAGCCTCGTCCGTTAAATTTAAAGACCTTATGGGTAGAATGGTTAAAACCATCGACCCTCAACATTTCTTTCATGTCCGCTTCTGGCCGAAAGCTGCCCTTCGATTTGCACAATTTGAAGCGATCTGAACGTCCGCTATTGGGGAAAGCAGACATTAGGAATTAAAGCTGGAATCGTCGTCAATCCAACAGCTGGCGAACGTCCGCTTTACCGCCGATAGTTGCCGTTGGGCTAAACTAGCCCTGAAGGGCTGCTTATGACCCAAAGCGGTCGTTCATGACCTGCTGATAACCGCGTGTATTATTACGGCATTTGCGAGAATACTATTAGGTAGGTGACTTCGATGCACAATAGATCACCCAAGATTATCGCAACGTTGGTCGCTATTCATTTTGTTGCTGGTTGTGGAGCAAGCATCGAGCTTCAGCGCGGTGATATTGATTTAGCAGAACAGTTTGAGTCCTCCATGTTTTTTCTGGTTTTCGAAGGTGGTTCAAGTTCGCAGGCAGATAATCGGATCGATAACCAGAACCTAATATGGACAAACGATGATAAGCGGAAAGAATTCGTCGCCGAGAGTATTCAGTACTTAATTGATGAATTGGAAAAGAACGGCTTCGTGTTTGTCGATACAAAGAGCGACGGACCAGTTCTTGCAAAATTGAAGTTCAAGTCGGTCCGCTTCGATCCGATGGCCGGCTGGATTACTGATGGTGCTCAGATTTCTTATTTGAGTGCTGAAAACGGTGATGAACTCGGAACCGTAGTCGGGGAAGAGGGCTTCATTACACCAAAGGTCAAGGTGGTGTTGGACGCCCTAATCAAGGGAAGCCTCGAGCTTTGGGGGCAGGCGTCAGAAGAGTAAATTACGTAATAGATTGTGGGCTCGCCAATGACTCCTTTTGGCCGATAGCAGCCGGTCGAACTCTCGAAATTTTGAGCATTTGAATGACCGCTATTGGTGAAAGCAGACATTCAGATCCTGGTCGCCGGAAAAGCACTGTTTGAACGACCGCATTTCACCCGAAAGCAGCCGTTGGACTGATAAGCTACCGAATGGCCGCCCTTGACCCAGTCGAACCGATGTCGGCTACGCCTGTCATATAAGTATAGTCGCCAAATCAGGGTAGACTTTGCATTCCACCACATTCCCGAACGGTCCAAGGAGAACACGATGAATGTATTAACGACGTTGGCCGCAGCCGTCGTAATTCTGGCGACGAGTATCGCCAGCGCAGAACATCATGAAGCTATTGAAGGTGCGATCGGGAACTCGAACCGTGCCGAGGCCAACACGGAGCGCGACGGTGCACGCAAGCCGGATCAGGTTCTTGAATTCATTGGCCTGGGAGCAGGCGACGTCGTCCTAGATTACGGCGCGGGTGGCGGTTATTGGGCAGAACTCTTCGGCGGCGTTGTCGGTGACAGCGGAAAGGTTTATGCACACCAACGTGCTGGCGAGCGCTATGACCAACGAAAGGCGGCGTTGGCAGCGCAGCTTGCTCCGTTTGGCAATATCGAGTTGATGCCGCTCGATAGCGGTGCGGCATTCCCACTTGGTGACGGCTCCGTTGACACGATCTTGGTGTCATATCTCTATCATCACATGCACTATGCGGACGGATCGGGTGAAATGTTCCCCTATAGCTCCAAAGCACTATTCGGCGAGTTTCGACGCGTCTTGAAACCCGGTGGTACCGTTATCATAATCGAACATGCGGCCATTGACGGCGCTGGGCGGGCTGAAAGTGGCGGGTGGCATCGCACACCGCCCGACATGGCAAAAGCTGACATCACTGGTGTTGGTTTTGAGTTTGCAGGCGACGCACCGGAAATTTTCCACAATCCGGATGACGATCGAAAAAATATCTGGTTTGAGACGGGCCTTCAGGGTAAGACGACAACGTTTGTTCAGAAGTACCGCAAACCTGAATGAGTAAACTGTCCCTCGATTTCAGGGAAGGTCCGCTTTACTCCCGAAAGCGGACGTTAGGCTATTATTACTCTGAAGGGCTGCTTATGACCCGAAGCAGACGTTCGACGTTGATCCGTTGTCGCCCATGACGGGGTTTTGAGGGTGACGCCAATACAATAAGATCGGAGGAAGCTAAAGTGAATAGGTACATATTATTGCTATTAACTGCGATGGCATTATCAGCGTGCTCAGGTGCAGATGATGTACTTGAGAATATCGGTGACGTCTCGGTACCCGATCAGCTGACAGGGTGTGTTGAAAGAAATAAAGACGGCGAAACCTGCGATAAGGCAGCGTGCGTTGCAGACGACGAGTCCGATTGCGAGTCGTGGGTCAAAGTGTGCGAGAAATTCGGTCATATTGCTGATCTTCGAAATGGCATAGATACTTGCGAGCGAAAAGAAGCCTTGTCAGATTCCTGACCAATTGAATTGGCAGTTGCAACCGCTACCTGACAAAATGCTGCGTTTTCGCACCCATATTGACTGATCTTTGACGTTCGCTATTGGCCGGAACCAGCCGCTCACCTGGTTGTATACTGAGAGACTGGTATTGACCCAAAGCGGACGTTGAAACGGCGTCTTTATCTTGCGGTGCTATGGTCGTAGTGAATTAGTCAACATGACGCTCCTGCATTTGCTAACGCTGTTATGTTTGTTTATGCCGATAGGTGCCGGTATAGATGCGGGTAAAGATCTTGGTCTAATCGGAATTATGCTCGGAATTGGTATCGGTGCGGTAGTTGGGGGATTGGCATATATCGTATTGAAACGTTCAGTCTATTCGGAAAAGTTCTTTGGTAGCGCGAGATTTAAGACACAAACAAGGCAGCGATTGACTGAAACTGCAGCGGTGATTTGGATCATCCTTCTGCTCGGAACCGCGGCGGTTTTGGCCGGTTTTTCGACCGATATGATTGTTCAAAGGATATCGGGCTGACTGGGCACGCTGAATGTCCGCTTGTGGCCGAAAGCTGCCGTTTAAATCACCCGATAATTAGCTGAATGAACGTCCGCTCTTGGTGAAAGCAGACATTCAGCTAATATAGGCTTGAAGGGCTGCTTATGACCCGAAGCAGACGTGCCGCAATCCCCGATTAAGAGTGTATTCTGCTTCCTATTGTCCTAAATAAGGGAGCTGCGACATGACATTGCTGGAATGGGGTGCATTAGGCGAGCTGATCGGCGGCGTCGCCATTATCGGGTCGTTGATCTATGTTGGAGTTCAGGTCAAAGACAGTGCAAGAGCAACCAGATCAGCAGCTGCAAATGATGCAACTGTATCTCTGCAATCGTGGTATCTCGAAACGGGGAGCAACCGTCAGACCAGTGAATTGTGGCTAAATGCAATGAGAAGCCCGGAACCGCTCTCAAGGCACGACGAATTCCAATTCCTGATGATAATGCATGCGGTTTTCTTGGGATTTCAGAATAGCTACGTTCTCACTCAGGAAGGCACACTAGACCCCGAAATTCGCAAGGCCCTAACGTTCGCGATCGTAGCGGTTAAGGATCTTCCCGGTATGGATCGCTATTGGAGGCAGAGAAGGGGCTTCCTTCACAGTGGTTTTGCCGATTACGTCGATGGCCTACTACTTCGGGACTCCATCGAGACACTCGACATGTACAAGAGATCTGAGAACGCACCAGACACGTAGATCGAACTCGGGAAATCATGATTGCGACCGCTATTGGCCGTTAGCTGCCCCTCGATTCAGTCGATTTCCAGCAACGTGAACGACCGCTATCGGTGAAAGCAGACGTTCAATACCTAGCCCCGAAAAATCAGCCGCCCGTTCTCGATCGCTGTCGCGGTCCTTTCCTGGTGCTCAGCTGAGTCCGGCCCGTACTTCATCTTCCAGGCCCAAAGACTGTGCGTCGTCATGCTGATTCGGCTGGCTTAAATGTGTCTGGCATATCAGGGACGATTCAGACCGGTGAAGAGTCCTAGCCGTACGTCCAGTACACAACCGCACGACCGAACAGGATATTTCCCTAAATGCGACCAGTGATATCACAGGCCCACCTTCCGGCACTATGGTGGCCAATGCCAAGCATCAATGAGGGAACTGCTCAAAATTAGGTGTAATCAAATTATCGAGACAGAATAAAGAGATCGACATGACCGACACACGCTCATTCAAGACCACCGCAGTCAAAAGGACGACAGGCGAATGGAGAGTGTTCTACGGTTTTTTCCCTTCAACTCACCACGACGCTGCAATCGAATGGCTTTGTAGCTAACAGGCGGTGCGCGTGAGCTCATCGCCTTTTTCGGATTTCAGTCCAAGCCGATCTGATCGGTCGCTTCTGGCCGTTAACTGCCCTTCAAATTCGCTCGATTTGGGCCAAACGAACGTTCGCTATTGGGAAAAGCAGACGTTCAGCCAGGGACTCGCAGAAACCGGGATTCCGAACGACTCCTTTACCCCCTAAACCAGACATTACGCTAAACTGACCCGAAAGGGCCGCTAATGACCCAAAGCGGACATTCGACACGCAGCTACAATCGACAAATATATCGCCATCCGCCATGATTGGGTCCACGATCAGGGGAACCAATTTTGTCGATGTCGTTCTTCACCGAACTCAGACGACGCAACGTATTCAGGATAGGTGCTGCTTACGTTATCGTGGCGTGGATCATCATGCAGGTAACGGATCTTGCGGTGCCGGCCCTACGGCTTCCCACATGGGTCCCCAGTCTGGTCGTGTTCCTGCTTTTGATCGGATTGCCCATCGCGCTTTTGCTGGCTTGGGCCTTTGAAATTACGCCGGAAGGGATCAAGAAAACAAAAGAAATTCCGCTCGGTCAGAACGTTAGCCGATTTAGTGGGCGCAAGCTCGATTTCGTCGTAATTGGGTTGCTGGCGGGGGCCGTCCTGCTGCTGGTCATCGATAGGAATCGAGCGGATATCTCTCAAGAATCGACGGAATCGAGAGAAATTCCAGTTCAGATATCAGAATCCTCGGCGACAAAATTATCGATCGCCGTATTGCCATTTACGAACATGTCTGAGGACCCGAACCAGGAGCATTTCGCAGACGGTCTTGCGGAAGAGTTGCTGAACTCACTGGCTGCGATTGGCGAACTGCGTGTAATTTCACGCACGTCGTCATTCGCGTTCAAAGGACGCAGTGTTTCGATAGCGGAGATTGCTGCAGCGCTTCAGGTGGATCATATACTCGAGGGAAGCGTCCGTAGGTCGGGTGACACTGTTCGCGTAACCGCACAACTCATCGACACAAGCTCGGACTCGCATATATGGTCAAATACCTATGATCGTGAACTCAATTTGAACAACATTCTCGATATACAGGATGAGATTACGGTCAAAGTGGTCGATGCATTGAATCTGCGGCTACTTCCTCAGGATTCGGCGATGCTCGCCGCCGACGGGCCAGCGAATCTGCGTGCACTGGACTTGTTTCAAAATGGAATGTTTTACCTTCGCCAGATTGAAACCGGCCAGTCAGTTTCCAAAACGACGTTCGAGACTGCCATAAAGAATTTCGAAGCAGCAATTGCTGCGGACCCGCACTGGGCGCCGCCACATGCAGCGCTCGGAGCTGCCTACCATTTCCGGCTTGGAAATTTGGACGACGCTGACATGGCCGAAACTATGCGTACGTCGACGAGACACGTCATGGACGCAATAAGATTGGATGTAGATTACGGTCCAGCGTACAGTTCTCTGGGTTATATCCTCGCAACGACCGGTGATTATGACGGCGCGATGCGGGCATATGACCGCGGCCGCGCGCTCAACGCAGATATGTCCTGGGCTACTGCGATCCTCATGCTTGGCCTGGGCCGGTACGACGAGGCCATTGACGAATATCAGAACGCTGTGAATCATGATCCACTGTCGACCAGAGTAAGGTTCCAACTTGCCGTGGCATATCTATGTTCTGGCAGATATACCGATGCTATCGAGGCCATAGAGGGTAACGACCGACTTTTCGTACATGGTTCGATGCCTGTGTTTGCGAGAATGTTGCTGTCGGAGTCTTACATAAGAGCAGGCGACAAAAAGAGGGGCTTGCAGATTACGGTCGATGTCGCCGAAGAGATAGGGGACGAATTGTATGTCGCCTACTTGTTCGCTTTGGCAGGCGAGATCGAGCGTGCCCGTTCAATACTGAATTCGCGGGAGATTACCGGAACCATCGCGCTTCTCGAGGCCTCCTGGGTATTGGCCGTCCTTGGTGACCAGGATCAAACGTTGACGATGCTGGAGCGGGCAGCCGCCTCAGCCTGGAGCGAGTCCCAACCGCTCCTGGTGCTGGAAACTGTGCACTGTACTCCGGAAATTCGACGCTTTGCCAGCAACCCCAGGTACGAAGCGTTGCTCGATCATTTGGGTATGCCGGATTAACAGACAAGCGACAACAAAAGGGATCTGATCTGAATTGTTGATGTCCGCTTCTGGCCGTAAGCGGCCCCTCAAAACATCGGTTTTCCAGCAGGGTGATCGTCTGCTTTCGGGAAAAGCAGACATAGGTACCAGCATTTCCTAAACTCCCTGGAACCATGAGCGGAGGAATTGAAATGAATGCAGATAATGTCAATAAGTGGCTGACGCTAAGTGCTAATATTGGTGTCGTTATTGGTTTGGTATTGCTAGTTGTTGAAATTGGTCAGAATACTGAAATGATGCGGGCACAAATAAACCAAAGCCGAACGGACACAGCAATTTCTGAGCAACAAGCGGTATTCAATTCAGGTTACATACCGGCACTACTGGCAAAGCGCGATAGGGGAGAACCGTTTTCGGAAGAGGAATGGATTCGTTTCACGACCCTCTTTCGCTCAGGGAATCGAAACCAAGATAATAACCTTTGGCAGTATAACCAGGGGTTTCTAGGCGAAAACACACCTCGTTCGATCAGAGGATATGCCCGTAATGTGATAGGCGGGAGTGAAATCGGTATTACAACTTGGGATAGTCAGAAATACAGTTACACCGAAGAATACGTTGCCTTCATTGAGGACGCTATTGCGGACTTACGTTAATCGAATCTCGATACACTGCAAATAGTGTCCGCTTGTGGCCTAAAGCGGACGTTTGCTCAATGTATACAAAGGCGAAATCGAACCAAACTTCAATCTGTAGGATAATACGAATACTTGCCTTGGCAACCTAATTTGGAGGCGAAATCAATGCGAGTCCTACTCAGTCTATTCGTGAGTGTCATTGCCACTTTAGCGTCGTCTTTTGTTCTGGCGGACAGTCTGGATATTAAGGAATGGCAGGTGCCGTATGAACGCTCGGTGCCGCGTGATCCATTTGCGGAAAGCGCCACATCTATCTGGTTCGTTGGCCAAGGCGGTGGTTATCTCGGGAATCTTGATACAGATAGCGGCGAATTTATGCGAGTTCCACTGAAAGACGGCTCGGGTCCGCACAACTTGATCGTCGGTTCTGACGGCGTTGTCTGGTACGCGGGGAATCTTAATCGTCTGATCGGCCGCTACGATCCCGCTACAAAGAAGATTGAAGAAATCGTCATGCCGGACAAAGCGGCGCGAGATCCACACACACTTATTTTCGATGAGGGCGAAAAGCACATCTGGTTCACAGTGCAGGGCGGCAACATGATCGGCCGCCTCAACATCAATTCACGGGCCGTCGATCTCATTCGGTCGCGGACGGCGAGATCGCGGCCATACGGTATCAAGCTGGCGCCAGGCGGTTCGGTTTGGGCCGTACTGTTTGGGACGAACAAGCTTGCCCATATCGATCCGAGCACTCTCGAACTCGTCGAAATTGAATTGCCGCACGCTGATGCTCGTCCGCGCAGGCTGGAAGTGCTTGATGACGGACGCGTCTGGTACGTGGACTACGCGAAGGGCATGCTCGGTGTTTACGATCCGGTCGCAAGCAACTTCAATGAGTGGCAGCTCCCCCAGGGCGTAAGAGCGCTACCTTACGGAATGGCATCCGATTCGAGTGGACATCTCTGGCTAGTCGCAACAGGCGTGCAGCCGAACGTTTTTATGGGTTTTGATCCGAAGACCGAGTCATTTTTTGGCGCGACAGAGATTCCGTCAGGTGGCGGCACCATCCGTCACATGCATTACCACGAACCATCTGGTGCCGTATGGTTCGGTACCGATACAAATTATGTAGGCAGAGTCATCGTCGAGCCTGACAGATCACAGTAAATCGTACGGGTCTTTAAGAAGGGAGCTGGACCATGCCAGAGCTAGCACCAATTGAATACATTCGTGATTATCATGAAGGGTCTCTGAGCAAGGCTGATCTTTTCCCTAAAGAATACGGCTTCTATCAGTCGTTCTTGAGCTATGTAACGGGAGCATCAGTGCTCAACGTCGGCTGCGGTCCGCTGTTTTACGAAGACTTATGGCATTTTGGCGAAGTGCCCCAGCACTATGTGGGCATCGATGTAAATTCAAACGCCTTCAAGTACCTGGAACAGAGCGATCATCCGCGACTCGCCGAAGGCAGGGACTACGTCAAGACTCACAATATTCACACCGAGTTTATCGACGAGAGCGTGTTCGACTGGGCGGCCGAGACCGATGCTCGTTTCGACTCAGTTTTTGGAGTAGGCGTGTTCGCCACATTTGGAGGCACCGAGTTTGATCGGCTAATGAGTGTGCTCCGGCGTATTCTCAACAAGGGCGGTCACCTGGTCAATGTAAGTTGGGATGGAACGTATTACACCGAACAGCAATACCAGGAAAAACTGAAATACCGTTTCAGCGGGACAGACGGACCCACGCCTGATGAATTGATCGACTGGGTGCAGAAAGCCGGGTTCAAACTCATTGAAAGACGCATCCTGACCACAGATGCGAAGACGTACAACTGGGACTCGATCCATGTTTCCGCATTCCGCAAAGAATCGGATACTGGTCAGTAAGTGCGCATTGGGGAAGAGAAGGTTCTCGGACCTATTGAATGTTCAGAACCGAGTCATCAGATATGTCTGCCTCGGCTGTGAAAGATTTGGATTCGGCGCGTCAAGTGATAATATCGAAAATGCTATCTCGTTCGCGCCTGAGAATGAACTAGCCGCACAAAAAGAAGGAAAATACCCCAAATGAACCGCATCCCACAAACCATCCTTGTAGTCGCCGCGTGTGCTCTGGCATCCGTAGCCTGGGCGCAGGAGCCTGGCAATCACGAAGCGCTGACCAAAGACGATATTGCCAAGATCACCAAAACCGAATACTCGCCCTATGCCGGCCGGAATTTTCCGACCCGGCCCCTTTGGGGTGACACGCACCTGCATACCGCCATTTCGGTTGATGCAGGTACCATGAATCGAGTTGGACAGGAAGATGCTTTCCGATTTGCACGCGGCGAAGAAATCACAACGACCCACGGTCTTCGCGCGAAGCTCTCGCGCCCCCTCGATTTCCTCGTTGTCTCCGACCATGCAGAGATGTATGGCCTCATGCCGCAGTTACTCAGCGGCGACCCGGAGATACTGGCGACAGAGGTCGGGCGGAGATGGTATGAGGAACTGATCACCGGCGATCAGGATCGTATCTTCGCAACGGCCATGGAAATTGTTGCTTCTCTCTCGAAGGATGACCCGCCATTCGAAAGCAGCAAGGCCGTACGTAATGCGTGGACTGCCTACACGGCATTGGCCGATCGTTACAACGAGCCGGGCCGTTTTTCGGCGATCATTGGTTTCGAATACACGACCATGGGCGGCGATAACTTGCACCGCAATGTGCTCTTCCGTGGCGATGCCACTGTGGCTGACCAATTAGTTCCGTTTTCCCAGTTCGACAGCAAGAATCCTGAGGATCTCTGGAACTTCCTTGATCAATTCCAGAAAAATTCGGGAGCAGAGGTACTGGCGATCCCCCACAACGGCAATCTCAGCAACGGCCGTATGTTTAACGTTAAAACGTTTGACGGCAAGCGACTAAGCGCGGAACTTGCCGAGCTGCGCGCACGCATGGAACCAATTGTCGAGGTTACGCAGATAAAGGGAGACGGCGAAGCGCACCCAATGCTGTCACCCAACGATGAGTTCGCCGACTACGAGACATGGGATAAGTCGAACCTGAATGGCACCGAGGCCAAGACGTCCGACATGCTGCAATACGAATACGCACGCGAAGCCCTGAAGACCGGGCTGGTGCTGGAACAGAAACTTGGCGTGAATCCTTTCAAGTTCGGCATGATCGGCAGTACCGACTCGCACACCAGCATGGCGACAGCTGAGGAAGAAAACTTCTTTGGCAAGCACTCTGGCGTGGAGCCCGAGGTGCACCGTTGGGAACACGTTGTCATCGAAGCTCCCGATCCGGAGTTCACTGTCATGGGCTGGCAACAGGCTGCCAGCGGTTACGCTGCCGTATGGGCTGCCGAAAATACCCGAGAGGCAATCTTTGACGCCATGATGCGCAAGGAAACCTATGCTACGACGGGCAGTCGCATGACGGTACGTTTCTTCGGTGGTTGGAATTTCACCGCGGCAGACACTGAGACCCGGCTACCGGCCAACGCTGGATATTCGAAGGGTGTGCCGATGGGTGGCGATCTTCGCAAAGGTCCGGCGGATAAACCCCCGAGCTTCCTCGTCGCCGCTTTGAAAGATCCTTATAGCGGCAATCTCGATCGCATCCAGATCGTCAAAGGATGGCTCAACGCCGATGGCGAGACCGAGGAGCGAGTGTATGACGTCGTGTGGAGCGGAGACCGTCAGCCCAGTGCAGACGGTATGCTTCCACCAGTCGGCAATACAGTTAATGTGGGTAAGGCGACCTGGAGTAATTCGATTGGCTCGCCCGAACTGATGACCGTCTGGATCGATCCGGATTTTGATGCGAGCCAACATGCCTTTTATTACGCTCGCGTTATCGAGATCCCGACGCCGCGCTGGACGGCGTACGAGGCGCTGCGATTCGGTATCGAAATGTTGCCCGAAGTGCCGATGACAACCCAGGAGCGCGCCTACACATCGCCGATCTGGTATACGCCGTAAATCCGAGTAATTTTCGTGTAGCCGAGTGTCCGCTATGCACCCAAAAGCAGACACTCGGCTAAACTAAGTCAGAAGGGCCGCTTGTGACCCAAAGCGGAGGTGAGAGGATTCCCACTCATTTCCTTCCGTCGCCAAAGCGACTGCGTGACGCTTCAGACCGCCACTGTCCAAAATAATTGGAAAAACCTAAATTCTGCGGAACCTGTAGTTACTACAAGGTTGTCAGAGATATAGATAACAGTGGAGAGATCGGCGGAAAGTGGATTCCGATGCACGTGTCTCAGCAATTGGAAGTGAGTAAATCACAGGTGATTTGAATATGTCCTCAAGTTCCGGACTTAACCTGAGTGCCTTAGCAGGTGCGTCATCGGCGGCGTTGACAAGCGTGGCTTCGAGCATTTGTTGCATTGGCCCGCTCGCTATTACGCTCTTGGGCGTCAATGGCGCCATTCTCGGCGCCGCGATCAAGCCCTATCGTCCAATCCTCCTCGGCGTCGCATTAGTTCTACTGGCATTCGCTCACTGGCGTTTTATGAATTCGCGAGATAGGTCTGACCGTGCTGCCTGTTCAATTCGGGCCATGCAGCTGCAAAAAATAGTGCTTCGGACCGGCACCGCAATCTGGATTCTAGCCGTAATCATAGGGTATGCCGCAGATCAATACTGGCTTTAGGAGAGAATCATGAACCGCAATTTTCCGATTAGAGCACTGCTCATCCTCATATTCTTGCTCTACGCAACGCTTAGCAATACGGCAAACGATTTCACCGTGCTTGACAGTAGCCTGGGTGATTTCAGATCCGCCTTCAACGCGGATACCGGAAAGCTTCGGATAGTGATGTACGTGAGTCCAACCTGTGGGGGTTGCTTACTTGGCGCGAAACAAACGCAGGAAAACGTACTCGCAGCGATTGATGGTTCGGAGCTTGCTGCTTATGTCATCTGGGCGCCTAAAAATGGTGGCCGCGAAAGACATGTAGACCGTGTGTTGAATCTGGTGACAGACGCTAGGGCAACCCAGTACTGGGATGGTAATGGATCCGCAGTAGATGCCTACGATGCGATGTTCGGGATCGAAGGACGCCCCTGTGCCGGTGTTTTCATGCTTTACGGTGCCGAGGCCGTTTGGGAGGGTAATTCACCCCCCGTGCCGGAGTATTTTGAAGATGCGCATGCACGCGAGTTCTCGCGAACTGCTGGGCCGCAGTTTGACGGTAGCCGTCTGGCAGATCGTGCACGTCAATTGCTGGATGAAATAGGCTGAGTACCAGAGGCTCTATACCAATATTTATTCATGCACCAATAACGAAAGACCGCTGTTGGCCGAAAGCAGACGGTCGAATAACTCGTTTTCCACGGACTTGAATGTCCGCTTTAGGTGAAAGCGGACGCGCAGATACTGATATTCAACTGCTAAGCAAATCCGCCGCTGACGTCAGGCTGCGTGCAACAATATACGCTTCATAAATTGCTTCTTCCGCGGACCGTGGACTGAGACAATCCCCGACCAGGTGAGTGTCGATATCCATGCCACGAAGTGCTTGTTCCAGGGAGGTTTCCGATCTATGCCCCTGTGCCAAAACCAGCGTGTCAGTGCCTTCGCACAAGATCGGTTCACCACTGCCATTATGGTAGAAGTAAACCGTGTCGCTATCAGCTCCGGCCAGACGGGCATAGGGTATTACTTCAACTCCTAATTTATGTAGCGCACCGGCCCAGTACGTGCGTAGATACATCTGGAGATTTTGCGCAAGAGTCTCGCCGTTGATACAGAGTTTGACTCGGCATCCGTCCCGAGCCAGCTTTTCGGCCAGCCCGACGCCGACCCAGTCGCACGCCCAGTCGGCAATAACCACGTTTGATCCCGTCTTGACTTCGTCACGAAGAATCTGCCACGCGTCAACGGCCTGCATGTCATTGGAAATTTCCATGGTCAGATCTTTGTCTGGGCGAAATGGCGTTGCGCCTGTGGCTATGATGATCGTGTCGAAATCACTATTCTCCACGTAGTCTTTTGTGACGGCAGTGTTGAGTTGGATATCAACGCCTGCCGAATCCATTTCGTGGCTCAGGTTTTCGATGAGCTGACCGAATTCAGAACGGTTTGGTAATAATTGCGCCAGCAATGCCTGCCCCCCCAGTCGCGAGGTACGTTCACAGAGGGTTACTTGGTGCCCGCGCTCGGCGGCAACGCTGGCAGCTTTCATTCCCGCGGGACCGCCACCAACGACAAGCACCTTGCGCGCCGTTTCAGTTCTGGTGACATTACCCAGTATCAACTCCCGACCACTCAGCGGATTCTGGATACAGGAGATCGGCACGCCCATATGGTAGTGCCCGATGCAGGCCTGGTTGCAGCCGATACAGGCACGAATATCACCCAGATTTCCGGCCCTGGCTTTATTCGGCATTTCAGGATCAGAGATCATGGCCCGCGTCATGCCACACATATGAGCCTGACCGGCGGCTAAAATCTGCTCGGCCAGCTGTGGCTGATTAATACGCCCCGCCACCATGATGGTTTTATCCACAACGGCTTTGATCCGTCCGGCCTGTGGGGCTGTGTAGGCATGTTCTATCTGCATGGGCGGCACAACGTGGATAGAGCCGCCCGGGCCCATCATGGAGCCGACGGTCACGTCGATGAAATCAAGCTCTGTTTCCTCATTCAGGCGTTTGCAAATCTGCAACCATGCCGGAGCGTCAATGCCATCGGGTTCGTGTTCATCGGCTGAAATCCGTATGCCGATGATCTTGTTCGAACCAATCAGTTTTCGCGTCTCGGATACGCACTCGGAAATGAAACGAAAACGGTTTTCTTCAGTGCCGCCATACTGGTCGTTTCGAAAATTGGTGAGTGGATTCAAAAATTGCGCCATCAACATGCCGTGGCTGGCAACCAGTTCCACTCCATCCAGATCGGCGTCGATCATCCTGCGCGAGGCCTGGGCAAAGGCCTGCACCAATGTCTGCACATACTCTGTGCTCATGACCCGCGGCATGCAGTGAAAACGGTGGTCCGGTACCAGAGACGGCCCGTGGGGTACCTGGCGCATACCGTCGAGCATATAGGCGATACGTCCTCCATGGTTAACCTGGGCAAAAATTTTGCAGCCGTGCTTGTGAACGGCATCGGCCACCATCTTATAGCCCGCTATACAGGCATCGGTGCTGGAATCAATGTAATACCCATCGGATACGTCATCGCTGTAGGGGCGCGAGGATTCCATGATGATGAGTCCGGCTCCACCACGGGCACGGGCTTCATGATAGGCAGCCATGCGTTCACCCGGAGCGCCATTTTCAGCCATGATGGTTTGATGCCCGGTTGAGTAGATCCGGTTGCCAATTTCCAGTCCCCGGATTTGATGGGGGGTGAAAAGATGACTGAATGACATGAAGTTGCTCCTCTTAGAATCAAGCAGGTACTAACAACCTATCTCCATTGGAGGAAGATGGTATCACTGTAGTTCCTAGTGCCGGCACGAGGACAAATCGGCACGGATACGTCGGCAATATCAGTCCTGTTGAGTTCGAAAAGCGGACATTAGGACTTAACTCAACTGTCCGATAAATCCGAGCAAGACCACTTTGCAGACATTCGTTTAAGGGGGGGATGGTGGAGCCGAGGAGGATCGAACTCCCGACCTCTGCATTGCGAACGCAGCGCTCTCCCAGCTGAGCTACGGCCCCTTGCTGGCCAATATAGGCCAGGCTAGTGTGGCTGCATCATCCGTAATTTCCCCGGCATCCCAAGCCTTCCACACCTGATCCGCCAGCTCCTCATCTGCTAGTAGAGCTTCGATGTAGATATGGGCTACGCCCTTACCGTTACGGTTATCGGCGCTGAAGCCCTTTATTTATGCGGATTTGAAACGCAATTTTGGGAAAGTCCAGGTCCAGACTCCGGGTAAGTATTTTGAAAGCCACAAACCACTCACTGACAGAACTGACAGAACCCTTAGGCCGGCAATGTGTGCCCGCGTCAGTCAGGCACTCTTGATCCGTGGCGTCCACCAATCACCGACTAAATCACCAGCCTGAGTACTGTCGTACGCTCCACGCGAATCAACCACACCATGCTCATCAATCCGAAGCATCACTGCACGACGGGATCGGGCTCTGTACCAATACCAGCCTGGATCAATTGGTGTGTCTGATGTCCAGTGAGTAGACTTCACGTTGGCCTGTTATGCAGTGTGTCATCGTTGCAGCATAGTCTCGTCGAGCGTCACACCGCAATGACTAACCACGCCCACGCTGCCAGGTCATCCGAAATTAGCCCACAATCCCAAGCCTCCCACACCAAATCTGCTAGTTCTTTAACGACTACGTACTTATGCGTATACGGAGAGAAATTGTGAGTTCAGTCACGGTACTGAAATAGAGCATCTATCAAAGTCAGGTAATGAAACGAATCATCGGGGCGCTGAAAGCGAAATTGTCCCGCCCCGAAACCGCCGTTGTGGATGATCAACCGAGTCGCACTGTATCAGTGGACGAACACGTGATGCCCGACATTTACGCCCATGAGGATGTTGTCACTGTGCGGGACCTCAACATTATTGATCTGTCATCACCGGACGTGGACGAGTCAGCCGGATTCAACCCCTACGACACGGCTGTCTTGCAAAAAAAGAAGTGACCACGCAGTCGCAGCGAGTTCATCGTTGATCACGCCCCGTACCCACAGCCTCGGCACCTGATCCGCTAGTTCCTCATCAACTAGTAAGGCCTCGATATAGAGTTCGGTGAGCATCGGGTATTGAATCCTTACAGTTCAGTACCATTCCACTATCATTACTACGCGAAACGGTGAGTTTCGGAGGGATTAGTATGGCGACTTGGCAAGACGAATTTGTTCGGCTATCAGAATTGCACAGGCACGAGGTGGAAAGATGGTTGGAGGGTACACGTAACGCTAACCAAGTCATCGATGCAGGCGAAGCGGAAAAGGCGTTCTTGCATCAATGGATGTCTGCTGGTGAACCAGGCTTGAATGAGCAAATGCCAGACTGAGTGTCCGCTTTCCACCCCAAAGCAGACATTGAGCTAAATTGGCCGTGAAGGGCCGCTTATGACCCAAAGCGGACCTTCCCCTAACGCTGCTACGACCGACTCTAAGATCTGTTAGGTATATCCCAGAATTGACGCGTTTCTCTCATCGGCTCATAAAGTCCAGTTACATCCGATTAAGGTAAACCTAGCCAAAGCAGGGGGTGCAAAGCCATGCAGTTACAGCGAATCCCGTTAATCATCCTAGCCTTTGCCATCGGTGGTTGTTCCGTACCCAACGATGCCGAAATGAACCAAGAACAAGTCACGTCAGTGGAGCAAAACGAGGCAGTTGTTCGTCAGGTTATTGCGCTAATTAATGACCGGAATCTAGATGAGGCATTCGAGCTTTATGCACTCGATTACATCTACCACGGACCCGGGGGGCAGGAATTGAGGGGTAGGGACAGCATCCGGGGTCTATGGGAGGATGTCTATCTTGCTGGCTTTCCCGATCTTCATTCCACACTCGACGACATGGTTTCCGAAGGCGACAAGGTCGTTTTGCGATGGCGAATTGAGGGCACCCATACAGCTGAGTTCATGGGTATCGCGCCGACTAACGTGCAGGTCCAGCTCCCCATCATCGAGATCTTCCGCGTTGCGAACGGTCAGCTCGTCGAGGCGTGGGACCAATACGACCGCCTTGACTTGATGCAACAAATAGGTGCTATCCCGATGCCAGAGGAAGCATCAGCCGAATAGCAATTCCAGATACAACCTCGACTCCGTTGTTGTGGATAGCGGTTAAGCCAATGCTGATTTGTGGCAGTGCGAACGTCCGCTATTGGGAAAAGCAGACATTCGCAAGCACAACCCAGGTTAGCGAAGTCAGGCTCACGAAATTCAGCATCTGAACGTCCGCTTTCCACCCAAAAGCAGCCGTTAGGCTATTATTGCTCTGAAGGGCCGCTTATGACCCAAAGCGGACATCATTCCCCAAGTTGACGACACAGCAGCACGATGGGCTGGTCACCGTCCGGCATAGGTGTATCTACCTACAGAGACCTACCGAAATTTGGCTAATCTTTTTTTGAAGTTAGTCTTTTTGACAAAGCCAGACCCGCCTAAAGACGGGGACGGAAAACCACGGGTCCTCGCTTCCTCCGAGAAGCCATGGATGACCCCCCGAAGGACCCCAAGATCGCCGGGACCACATACAAGAAAGCTGGCTCATCGTAATTGGTCAGCAAAGAACCGGGGAGAATCGTTATGAAGATCAAATTGAAAATACTCTCGATGTCAGCCTTGTTACTCCCAATGTTCGCGTCTGCCGAAGACTGGACAGAGGAGCAAAAAGAAGTACTCGCGTTTGAAGAGGCCTGCATTACAACAAACAATGTTGCGGATTTCATGGACTGTTTTCACGACGACTACGTTGGTTGGAGTGAGGGTTCTACAGTTCCACTTTCAAAGTCTGATCGACAGAAACCCGTCGCTAACTTTTTTGAGAACAATGACCGAGAAATCCTCCTTTTCAAGCCCGTATCCGTGATCGTGAAAGGAAACATGGCAGTCATAAGCTATATAGTGCGGGACAAATCAACAAACAAAAGCACGGATGAGGTGACATACAGTAGGGGTCGCTGGACGGACGTATGCCTGAAAGAGGATGGCAAATGGACTTGGATTTCTGACCACGGGGTGGACCTCTCCGGCGATTAGATTACTTGGATGGGACCATGTGCCCCGTTTCGGCGGGGCATTTCCATGTCCGCTTCTGGCCGAAAGCGGCCCCTCAATACACTGTCGCTGAACGGCTGCTTTACCCCCGAAAGCAGACACTCAGCCAAGGTATACTGAGCGTCTGGTAATGACCCAAAGCGGTCATTAGGTACATCCCAGAATTGACGCGACTCAACTTCGGGCACATAAGAGTCAGTCATATCCGAAAAAGGCAAACCTGACCAAAGTCAGGGACGCAAAGCTACGGGTCCTCGCTTCCTCCGAGAAGTTATGGATGACTCCCCGAAGGACCCCAGGATCGCCGGGCCGCCGACCGCATTCATATGTTCGAGGAAATAGACTGCCTTGAGTAAGCTCAAAAACCTGTTGGAGGAGCTGAGGCGTCGCCGCGTGTTTCGCATGACGGCGATCTACATCGTGGCTTCCTGGGTGGTAGTGCAGGTCGCCAGCGAAACATTTCCCGCAATCAACATTCCGGAAGGAGCCATTCGATACGTATGGGTCGCGGTGCTGATCGGCTTTCCCATCGCCCTTTTGTTCAGTTGGAAATACGATCTCACCCCCGCCGGCATCCGGCGTACACTGGATGCAGACGATGACGTGGCTGCAGTCCGCTCGCTCACGCGTGTCGATTACGGCATCCTGGCGGCGCTGGGCCTGGTCATACTGGCCACCGTGTCCGGCGTCGGACAGCGCCTTCTTGAAATTCAGACAGAAGTTGCGCAGGCGCCGACCACCCGGGAAATCGACCCCCACTCCATCGCCGTCCTGCCACTCGAGAACCTCTCTCCAAATCCGAATGATGCGTATTTTGCCGCGGGCGTACACAACTCACTCATTACCAGTCTGTCCAAGATCACGGCGCTGATGGTCACTTCGGGTACGTCCACTCGCAGGGTCAACGCCGAACTTTCAGTGCCCCAAATCGGCCGCCAACTGGGCGTGGCGAAGCTGGTTGAAGGCTCGGTGCTGATGGATGGGGACCGTGTGCGGGTCATCGTGCAGCTGATCGACGCCGCATCGGACCTGAGTTTGTGGGCCGAGACCTTCGAGCGCGACGTAACGGACATCATTGGCCTGCAAAACGAAGTGGCGCGAACGATTGCCAATGTGATCGAAGTCCGGTTGACGCCCCGTGAAGAAGCCGCCCTTGCCAAGGCCAACCCTGTTCGGCCGGAGATTTACCGCGCGTACCTGAAAGGGATGTACCAGTTCCGCCAGGAAACGCCGGAAGCCGACCGGCGCGGGGTCGAGATTCTCGAGGAGGTTGTGCGGCAGGACCCGAGCAGTGCGCTGGCCCATGCCGGGGTAGCCTATGGCTATGCACACCTCGGGCACTCCCCGTTTCCCGGGGACGCCTATCCCAAGGCCAAATCGGCGGCTGACACGGCCCTACAGCTGGACCCGGAGCTGGCCCAGGCACACCTGGCGCTGGGTATGTACCGGGTCTACTACGAGTGGGACTTTGCAAGTGCAGAACTGGCGTTCAGGCGTGCCATCAAAATCAACCCAAGCCTGACCGAAGCGCATTACCACCTAGCCTGGTTATACGAGGTGCTCGGACCCGAGCGGGAAGAAGAATCGTTAGTCGAGGGCGATCGCACCCGAGAGCTCGACCCGTTATCCCCGTTCATGGTCGCTTGGCTGGCGGACCAATACCGCGACGCGTGCCGGTACGAGAAAGCCCTGAGTCTCGCCAGAGAGGCGGTCAGGCTGGATCCGGAACATCCGATCGGTTGGCTGGTGCTGGGACAGACATATGCAGAACTCGGGGAGTTTGACGAGGCCATCGACGCGCATGGCCACCTCGCGGAAAAGCCGCAGTGGGCATGGTCGATAGGGGTGACCTATGCAGCCGCAGGTCTTGAAGACAAGGCACGCGAGGTCGCTGCTGCACTGGAGCAACATCCCGGCACAGAGTTTCCGCTCTCCCTGATCTATGCGAAAATGGGTGACCGCGAGCCCGCCTTGCATTGGATAGGAGAGGCAGAAATGACGCGGATGCCCTGGTATCCGTCACTACTGGGATGGTGGTCTGGCCTCGAGCTTATTGCGGACGACCCACGGCTAAAGGCACGTGCCGAGGCACTGGATCTTCCCGATCCCCGGACAATGGGCTGCGGGTCCTGATCTTCGTTTTCGTCGGGAAGTTGTTCTCGCCGAGCTCAAAGTACAGGAGTCGCAAACATTGCTGTTTCTGCTCACTCCGGATGGCCGCTTTTGGCCGAAAGCGGACAGTCGCTACCCAGAAAATTGATGCCGGTGAGCGTCCGCTTTACCCCCGAAAGCAGCCGTTGGGCTGATAGACTCGTGAAGGGCCGCTCATGACCCAAAGCGGACCTCAACGAATCTGCGGTCGATCCCTGTTGAGGCCCTTGTAGGACTGAACTATAGGTTCCTGAATGAGGCTAATTCCAGAACTCAGGCGCCGCAATGTTTTCCGCATGGTGGTGCTATATTTCGTTGTTGCGTGGCTAATCATCCAGGTGGCAGAGGTATTGATCGACCTCGCCAAGCTGCCGGATTGGATCGGTACAACTACTCTCTGGCTGCTCGGTATCGGTTTCCCAGTCGCCCTGATCTTCTCTTGGTTCTATGAGATTACGCCGGAGGGCATCAGTCTCGAACAAGACGTTGACCCGAAACAATCGATAACTCATGTCACCGGTCGTCGGCTGGACTTCATCATCATCTCGTTATTGGTTGCTGCAGTCATTTTGTTTGCATACGACAAATGGTGGATCGGTGGGCCGCCGGAGAGATCCATAGCGGTGTTGCCATTCATCAATATGTCTTCTGATCCGGAACAAGAGTATTTCTCCGATGGTCTGGCGGAGGAAATTCTGATTGTTTTGGCACGCATCCCGGATCTCACGGTGGCGCCGCGCGCATCGGCCTTTGCTCACAAGGGCGACGATCGGAATATCAGTCAAATTGCAGATGAACTCCGGGTCAAGCTGGTGCTTGCGGGTTCGGTCAGAAAGGCTGGAAGTCGTGTACGCATTACGGCCGAACTGATTGATGTTGGCAACGACACGCAGCTTTGGTCCGAAATCTTTGAACGCGAACTCAATGATGTATTCGCGATTCAGGAAGAAATTGGGAAGGCCGTTGGTAGGACACTTGAAATCCGCCTGGCAGATAACCGTGGCAATGCCCTCAGCATTACGGGAACGAAAAATGTAGAAGCACACAACGCTTATCTCAAAGGTCGCTATCTTCTTCACAAGCGTGGCAGTGAAAATGTGCGCTTGGCAATTGAGTCCTTTCAACAGGCTACGGAACTCGATCCTGAATTTGCTGTGGCCCATGCCAGTCTCGGCATTGCAAAGGCTGTGGGATGGGGACAGCGAGACAAAGAAGGCGCGACCCTGAGTGCCAACCGTGCCCTTGAGCTTGATCGCTCGCTGCCTATGGCCTGGGTAGCAGTGGCACAGGCAGCCAAGCAACAGTTCAGGTATGAAGATGCAGAACAGGCGCTGTATGAGGCTTTGGCATTTGAGCCTAGCAATGCAGAAGCGAATCACCTTTTGGGGAGCACAAAATATATCAGGGACCAATTGGACGAGGCAATCCAGCTTGGGCTACGGGCTGTATCAATTGATCCGAATACGGCCATCTATCGTTCTTGGCTGGGGGTTTACTATATGGCGTTTGGTCAAAGGGCGGAGGGGATGGCACATCTGAATGAAGCTATGGAGATAAATACGGCGGTCTACGGATATCCTTTGGTGTGGAAAGCGGTAACGGGTGATACCGACGGTGCTTTTGCGATCATGGCGAAACGTTTAACAGAGACCGAAATGCCGATGGAAGAGGAAGCCGTGTATCGGGCGTTTATTCTAGTTGCAGCCGGACGTATCGAGGAAGCACGAACTGTCGTTGCGGCTATTGAAATGAGTAATCGTTTATATTGGGATTTGGAGGTAATTGTATGGGCTTATCTTGGTGACATTGACGCAGCAAACCGAGCCATCGAGGCTGCGTTTGCCAGAGGAACCACGCTGACCAATGTTCGTAATCTCACCCGCTTTATGTCGGATTCCCCAATTCGACAGACACGCTACAACGAGTTTCGGACAAGCGTTGGGCTACCGGGCATTGATGACGAGTGATCTAACTCGGAGATTATTGGAGTTTTTCTACGACTAACCCTGGGCCTACCAAACCGTCCGCTTTTGGCCGAAAGCAGACGTTCGATTTTGCCGATTTAGAGCCGTTTGAACGTCCGCTTTAGGCGAAAGCGGACATCAGGCGACCAACTAAAACGGCTCTGCATATAAATGCACTTTTTCGAGTAATCGCGCCCCCGCTACCAAATAAATGCGCCGGTCCTCTGAAAATGGGACCGGCGTTTTTCGCTTCTACATTGCCAAAGGCGTCGGATGGACGAGACGCTGGAACTCCGTATACGGAAGGCGAACCAGTTCACTGTGACAACCGGCGTTGAAGGCGATCTGTTCGTCCTCCCTGAGCGCTTGAGAGACGAAAACGTTCATGCCGTAGAGATTTCCAAATGGCGGCATGGCACCTGTCTCGCAGTCCGGGAACGAGTCCTTGAATTCGCTCTCGCTGGCGAGATCGACCTCGTTCGCGCCGAGTGTTTCTTTGAGGTGGCTGAGCTCGACCTGCTCGGAGGCCGGCGTGACCACCATTGCCAGTTCACCGTCGATTTTCACGACGACGGTTTTCGCGAGCTCCTTACCCGGGATGTGTGCCATCGCGGCGATTTCCTGCGCCGTGAAAGCCGGTGAGTGACCGATTGTTACGTATTTAACATGCTCTTCGTCGAGAAAATCTTTGAGTCTTGATTCAGACATGGCGCTCTCCTTCTGTGTGCGGCAGGCACGTCATCCGGCCGGATCAGGCGCACCAAGCCACATTTAGCTTACGCCCTTTGGGCGCAAGTTTGACCATCGGAAACTCCCTATGGCTAGCGAGGATTGCATGCGACGAATTGCAGAATTGACGTCGCACATCACCGGGCGGAGGGCAGTATTATTGTGCCCAAAAATCATTCGATGAATGACCTCTTTACTCCCGAAAGCAGACATTCAGCTGATATAGGTGTGAAGGGCCGCTTATGACCCAAAGCGGACAGTTAACTGGGACGTATTGGCCGCGAAATCGATGATGTTCGCGCGCTGGCCCAGCTCGGCGAGTCGGAGAGGGCACTCACTGCGCTCGCCGAGGCGGTGGAATCTGGGTGGCGCTTCCAGTGGCGTGGGATGTTACGGGATCGGGGGCTGGATTCCATCCGCGCCGACCTGCGATTCCGGAAACTCGAAGCGATCTTGCAAGCCGACATGGCGGCGCAGCTTAAACATGTCCGGGAAATGGAGGCTGAGGGCGAATCTTCGGATTTGCCCTTTTTCATTTGTTATCAGCGCCTTATTTCACTACGCCGCCCTACAAACTGTAAACAATCACGAATTTTTGCGTGAAGAGGAAGAGGGCGGTTAGGCAAAACCCTTATACAACAAGGGCTTGATCAAATTACACTTTGTAACTTACGTGTAGTTGAGCGTCCGCTATACACGCAAAAGCAGACATTCGCGTGATATCGTCCTGAACGGCCGCTGATGACCCAAAGCGGACCTTCCCAATCGCTTGGACAATCCCACTAATGGACGAAAATCATGTCCTTTTCAAGCATACGTATTTTTACCTACTATACTAAGTAAGATTGCGTATCAAAGGGCTGCTAGAAAAATACCAATAGCCAAGTCCGCCTAAAGACCGCGGCGGAAAGCCACGGACCTGGCTTCCTTGGTCGCCTCTAGGGAGACCCCACCAGAGGGACCCAAGTTTGACGTCAGTTAAACAAGATGTCTCACCGACGTCCTCACATAGGGAGAAGATCATGAAATCAATGAGATACACAGCAATGACCGCATTTGCGTTCATTGCGCTACTAGCAAGTTGCGATAGTAGTAACAATAGAGGACTTACTCCGCCTCCGCCTCCACCTCCACCTGCGCCTCTCGTCTGGGATCAAGACAACTGGGACGAAGTTGTCTGGCAATAGCCAGTCAGCGAGCGACCGATTAATCAAAGATTCAAAATACACAAATTGATGGAATCAACGTAATGACTGAACTACATAAAAAAGAAGTACAGATAGTTAGTTCGAAATTTCTAATCATCCTGGGTGCGATGCTAGTTAGCTATAGTGCCAGCGCGCAAGATTTGACTATTCCGAACACCTTTACCGCCGGTACAGCCGCGGTGGCAGATGAAGTGAATGCAAACTTTGACGCGGTAGCGACAGTGGTGAACGATTTGGGCGGCCAGACTTCAATGGCAGATGTGGTCACTTTCTTCCTGCCGGACGAAGTTACACCGGCTGCAGGAGATATCGTAGGCCAAGCGCAATTGACGCGGACCGACCAAGGTGTAAATTTGACAGTGGATACTACCTTGTTGGATGCCGGCGCCGCCTACACGCTCTGGTGGATTATTTTTAATAACCCGGGCGCCTGTGACCCTGCTGGCTGCAGCGACCTTGACTTTGGGACAGCAGCGGTCGAGGCCTCGGTAATGAATGCAACAGGGCGTGTCGCCGACGGCACTGGCAATGCAACGTTCAGTGCGTTCCTCCCTGCCGGATTCATGCACACGGAGCCTGTCAGCGGAAACGGACGGCAGCTGTTCGGTCCGGGCTTGCAGAACGCAGCAGGGGCGGAAATTCATGTTGTCATTCGATGTCACGGGCCGTGGTCTGGAAACGTCGAGCAAATCTCTACAGTTGTGGGTGACTGCAATAACGCTGCCAGCCCCTCGGGCTGCTACGACGCCCAGGCAATTGTCTTCCCACTTCCTTGAAAACCACAACCACTGCCTGCAAGTGCTCGGCATTATCCAGAGAACCCTGCTTCGGCGGGGTTCTCTATTTGGGTCAACGTCCGTTATTGGCCGAAAGCAGACGTTCAATTTCGTTGAACTTGGCCTGGTTGAATGACCGCTATCGGGAAAAGCGGACATGCGCATAATGTATACAAGGGCGATTCTTCGGATTCGCCTTTTTTGTTTGATATCAGCGCGATATTTCACTGAGCCACACTACAAACCGTAGGAAATCACTAGTATTTGCGTAATGGGGAAGAGGGCGTTTCGGGTAATTTGTTACGTAACAAGGGTTTGAGTAAATTACACACTGTAATTTTCGGAATACTGCTACGTGCCGGAATATTCTTAAATGCCTCAAAAACGTCCATTTGGGTGATAGAGTCCGCAGTGACTCGTAAGGAAAAAAATCATGAATCGTAAAGTCCTTTTCGCCGTTATCAGTGTGGCGGCCACGGGTTGTACTCCTCCGGAATCACCGGAATCTTCAGTTTCGATGAACACAAGCCCAATCATTGTGGATCGATCCAACTATCAAGAAGCCGAAGTCGCTCGCAATTTCACAAAGTGGGCGGCCAGGGGCGCGAACAACAAGCTGATGCACATGACCACAGTGACGCCGTCCGGACCGGCTCCTACGGTGAGAATGAATAGAGATACTCTCTATAGCGCTGCAATCCTTGACACATCGACGGGCAATGCAAGTATCACGTTGCCGGATGTCGACCTATATCAATCAGTACTGATGGTCGACACGGATGGCTACGCTCGTGGCTTTGTTCTGGAGCCTGGCACACACATGATTGCGACCGATGCCCAATTCGTTTGGGCGTTAGTGCGTACCGGACTGGAAAAAGGTATTGAAGAGGCCCGACGTGTACAGGCACTGGTGACCGTACAAGGAATGGGCGGCGGCACATACTCAGCACCGGACTTCGATGAAGAATCCCTGGCCAAACTGACTCGTATTCTGGTCGACGAATCTATTGCTGAAGATGACGGTGACCTTTACTACGGAAACTACCCAGGCCAGGTGGATGAGACGCGGCGACTGCGTTCGACGGCTGCGGGATTTGGCGGCATGAACGGTACGAATATGTACAAATTCGTAGAGGCTGTCGATAACAACGTTTGTATGCAGTCAACTTTTTCGGACCCGAACGCAGAAGAGTTCTTTTCATTCACGTTGTATGACACCGCAGGCTACCTCATGGACGGCAACACGATAGTTAACAGCCGCGATATGAAAGCTAACGAAGATGGCACCTATACGGTCAGTATCAACTGTGGTGACGATGCGATTAATAACATCTCGGCAGCGGCTGAAGTCGATACCATTGGCTATGCCTGGAGAGTGTACGGAGCAAGCGAAGAAGTCGAAAATCGTTCCTGGGATCCTATCGATACTATGCACGTAGTTGCCGAGTAAGGCGTCAAACAAACTGCGTAAATTGAAATAAGGCTTATAGGCTCTTCGCTGAGATATTTGATAGTGCGTATAATGTATACAAGGGCGAATCTTCGGGTTCGCCTTTTTTCTTGTTTTGTCAGCACATTATGATTCTGGTCGCCAGTCATGTCGTCAAGTTCTTGAGTTATCCGAACAGAGAACAATCAAAAGTTGAACTGGAACCCTGCGCTGACCGCCCAGAAATCATCGAAGGCATCCGTGTCGAACTCTTCGTAATCCACGCGGATCGTGAACTGGTTACGGCTGCCAACATTGATAAACGCCCCGGCGCCCCATAGCAGGCCGCTCTCGTCTTGATCGTTGCCGCTACCAAAGAACAGGAAACTGTCACCCACGTCGCTCTCGCCAATGTAGCCACCGACCTTGGCGTATAGCTCAAAGTTCTCGTCTGCCGGGATAATACCCAGGAAGGAACCCGTCACCGCGCCAAAACTCACGTCCACATCACCGTCAAAACCATCGTCGTAGTCACCATTTGAAGCGCCGAACAACGAGCCTTCCACGGCAAAAAAGTCGTTTACGCGGTAGCCGCCAAAGCCCTTCAAAAGGTACAGCCTGTCATCAGGATCGTCGAATTGGATGTTTGTGTTGAGCGTGGCATCGCCGGCGCCGAAAGAGCCACCAACGTAAAAGCCCTCGGCGTTTGCCGTACTGGCAAGCAGCATCGAGGCGCCGAGTAGGTTTGCGAACTTATTCATGATATCCGCCTCCTGAAGTGACCGTTTTGGATTAGATTGCCGGCAGAGCCAACAGTTCCTGCCGCCCTGGCCGATAGGATGATGCTACATGGCCGAGTATTAACGGCGGCTTAATGCGAGGTATTGGCCTCTGTGGGGGGTCTTGGCGATGTGGCTACGGTAGGCCAATGGATCGGCTTCGAGTGTCTTACAAAAATCACGGCGCTCGTGGAAACCGGATATGCGCATAATGCAGACAAGGGAGAGACTTCGGTTTCGCCTTTTCTCTTGCGTAATCGGGAGCAGGGCAGTTCGGTAAATCCCTTGGACAACAGGGGCCTGATCGAACTACACATTGTAATATTCGGTTTTCCCAACCAGTCCTTCGCTATATGATCTCACGACCGACGCGAGGTCATACACATGCGAATTAATAAGCGCGAATTTATCAAGCTTTCCGGGGCGACGGCCGTGCTGGCCGGCTGCAGCACTTCAGACGAATCCGCCACACAGGAACTGCAATCAATTACGGTGGACGCCGTTCCAATAGATGTTGCTGAACGCATCGCCCGGATAGAAAAAGCACAGCGACTGATGGCAGAACAGGACATCGATGCAGTCCTGCTCGAGCCCGGTTCGGCGATGCTGTACTTCAGTGGTGTGAACTGGTGGAGAAGCGAACGACTCACAGCTCTCATCATTCCACGAGAGGGAGACATTGGAATCGTGACGCCGTTTTTCGAAGAGCCGAGCGTTCAGGAATCGATGACAATTGGCGAAGACATTCGTGTCTGGCACGAACACGAGAGTCCTTTCGAGCGCGTCGCAGGCCTGCTGAGGGATCGCAAACTGACCGGTGGCAGGATCGGGCTCGAGGATACCGTTCGTCACTTCGTTGCAGATGGACTCAGGAAAGCTGCGCCTGAATACCAGATTGTCAGCGCGCGCCCGATTACCCAAGGATGCCGCATGTATAAGTCGGCGAATGAAATTGCCCTGATGCGCAAGGCCAGCGAGGTCACGCTGATTGCATACGATCACGTATACCGCCGACTCGAAATCGGCATGCAACCGGCCGATGTCAACTCGATGATGTCCGATGCTCAGGCCGCGCTTGGTGGCACCGGCAATTGGAGCATGGCGCTGCTTGGTGTTGCGAGCGCGTATCCCCACGGCACAGACCAGCCGCAGCAAATCGAGGAAGGACAAATCGTCCTGATGGATTGCGGCTGCGCAGTGCACGGTTACAAGTCTGATATTTCAAGGACGTTTGTGTTTGGCGAGCCATCCAAACAACAACGTGAAGTCTGGGACACAGTCCGCAGGGGTCAGGATATCGCTTTCGAGGCCGCGCAAATCGGCAAACCCGCGGGAAGTGTCGACGACGCTGTTCGCAGCTACTATGAAACTCTGGGCTGGGGTCCGGGGTACGAGGTTCCGGGACTTAGTCATCGTACCGGGCATGGCATCGGCATGGACGGACACGAGCCCGTTAATTTCGTACATGGTGAACAGACGCTGCTCGCACCTGGCATGTGTTTTTCCAATGAACCCGGCCTGTACGATTTTGACTCGTTTGGCGTTCGTCTCGAAGATTGTCTGTACATGACCGAGGATGGCCCGACATGGTTTACCGTGCCGCCCGACAGTCTGGACAATCCGATCGGCAGAATGGGTTAGATTGCCCTACGCGGAGGGTCGGGGCACTGCCTCGGCGCGGCTCATGCGCATCACCCACCGGCTGTCAAAGTCGGGTTTCCTGGACTAGTTTGGCGTCCGCTAATGACCGAAAGCTGCCTGCCATTTTGCTGATAATTCGATGACCTGAACGTCCGCTTTACCCCCTAAAGCGGACGTTAAGCTATTATTGCTCTGAAGGGCTGCTTATGACCCAAAGCGGACATATCAGGCTTGTCAACGCAGATTACAGATGTCCTGCTTTGCGCAGAATAGAAATGTCCCGATTTCTCAATAGCAGCCACTCAATCAACCAGACAATCTTAGTTTCAACAGGCAGCAAACGGCCACAAGCGGTCCATCAGGTCATAACCCAACAGTAAATTTCCAACAGTTTTCTGATAATTATCGGCCAATCCATTAGGGTTGAATGTAACAACAACCAACGAGAAAACCTCCGTTGTCACTATTCAGTGAATTGAAGCGTCGAAATGTGCTCCGTGTGGGTGCTGCCTACATCGTGGCGGCGTGGTTGTTGATCCAGGTGGCTGAAACGATCTTTCCATTGTTCGGCTTTGACGACACACCGGCCCGAATCGTGGTTGTTGTGCTTGCGATTGGATTGATTCCGTCGATGATCTTTGCCTGGGTGTTCGAATTGACCCCAGAAGGGTTGATAAGAGATAAGGACATTGACCACAGCCAGTTCGACACCTCGCAATCCGGCCAGAAACTGAATCGCATGATCATGGTGGTGCTTACGTTGGCGCTGGGCTATTTTGCTTTCGATAAATTCGTGCTTGATCCGGTCGAGGATGTTCAGATCGCCGAATCGGCCCACCAAGAAGGCCGTTCCGCGGCCCTGACCGAATCCTTTGGTGACAAGTCCATCGCTGTGATGCCCTTCACCAACTTAAGTGCAGAATCGTCAAATCAGTTTTTCGCTGATGGTATTCACGACGATTTGTTGACCCGAATTTCCAATATTCGGGAGATCAAGACCATCTCCCGTTCCTCGGTGATGACGTATAGGAACTCCAACAAGAGTTTGAGGAGCATCGCGAAGGAACTGCGTGTGAATACGATTCTCGAAGGTGGCGTTCAGCGGGCGGGCGACCAGGTCCGGATTAACCTGAAGTTGATCGATGTTGAATCAGACGTGAACTTGTGGGCGCAAACCTATACGCGAGAGCTTACGGCTACGAATGTGTTCGTAGTCCAGGCAGAGATTACCGAGGCTGTCGCGGGCGCCCTGAAGGCAGTTCTTTCAGAAGAAGAACGAAGTCAACTTGAAAAACAGCCAACCGCAGATCTGCAGGCGCTCGATGCGTACTTCTTGGGTAATCAGCTCTTGAACCAGGAATCTTCAGAGAGCGTTGGACGAGCGATTTTGTCTTATCAGGCAGCCATACGTTTCGATCCTGAATTTGCTCTGGCGTACAGCAAACAGGCATCGGCAGTTCTTGCACAGGTCGGGGCCAGCGGTCTGCCGGCCAAGGCCCAGCTTGAAAAGAGCAGGCCATTGATTGATCAGGCGATTCTGCTGGACCCACAGTCAAGCGAGGCTTTTGCTGCGCTTGGAATGTGGTACCGATACTCAGGGGACACCGAAAAGGCCGTTCAGGCCTATGAGCAGGCAATGGCACTGGGCCCCAATAACGCGGAGGCGTTGGCCGGTTACGGCAGTATGGTTCAATATGAAATGTCTGACCCGGCTTCAGCAATCAAGCTGATCAGGAGAGCCACTGAACTGGACCCCCAGAATATCGGCCTCAAGCGTCAATTGGCACGAGCCATGCCATCCATCGGCCTGGCAGGAGAAGGCATTCAAATGATGGAAGGCATCGTTGCCGAGCACCCGGACTCTGCAGTTGCCTATCGCGATCTTTCATTCCTCTACTCTAACTGGGAATTCCGCCACGACAAAGGGATCAGGGTCCTGCGCAGGGCTTTTGAATTGGATCCGAACCACCCTCCGAATTCGTACATGAATGCCATAATGCATTGGAGGTTGGGAGACTATAACAACACCGCACTGTGGATGAATCATATTGCGAGACTTGTCCCTGATCCTCAAGCAGCACGTGAGTTTCGCGGTTGGGCCTTTATTGCTCAACACAATTTCGAAAGCGCGCGTGGAGAATTTGTCAGCCCGAATCAGGCCTCTTCTCTTCACTGGCTCGGCGTTTTTTACCTGGGAAGCCTCGATACCGCGGAAGGCCGACCCGATGATGCGATCGAGCAATACAAGGATTTCGCCGCAGGTTTTAATGGCACGAAATCGAATGCCAACTTTTACTTCGGAATAGCTGCCATTAAAGCCTACCAGGCCCTGGGTGAGCAGGAAAAAGCACAGGCCCTGATAGACGAACTGATCTCAATCCTTGATACCAGCCCATCAGTGACTTACCACGACTCTGCAATTCATGATGCGTCGATCTATGCGTTGGCAGGGCAAGAGGAAACCGCGATTGCGATTCTAGAGGAGTGGGTGAACCGGGGAGGTGCTACCTCCTTATTGCAGCAAGACATCAGGCACGGTTTAGGCGTGCTTGCGGACGATTCGCGATACCAATCAATCCTTCATACCGTTAATGGCCGCTTAAACGAGCAGAAGGCAAACCTTGCCCGTTGGGAAGCCAGCGGTCAAATGCTACCGATGCCCAGAGAAGTAACTGATCCACGGTAGCAAGTTTCCGTTTCTGGCCGATAGAACGAGTTTCGTTGCACCGCTGAACTAGTTCGGTTACGGGTCGTCAACAGAGATTCTTGGCAGTCAGAGGCCCAGTTCCGCTTTCAAGCGATCAGCGTCATGGACTAGTGGACAGGGCGCTATGAGCGCGATGGCCAACCTACTTTTCTATGTAAGGACTGACTGGCCAGGAACAACTGGCCAGCCAGGGAATCCCGCCCCCGTGGCCGGGTTTTTTAACGTCCGCTTTTGGCCGAAAGCAGCCGGTCAGAATCCTGAAATTTGAGCCATCCGAATGACCGCTTTAGATGAAAGCAGACATTCAAAAGCAGGCCGCCGAAATTGTGCGTCTAAATGACCGGTATCCACCCTAAAGCAGCCGTTGGGCTAGAATGAGGCTCAAGGGCCCTTCATGACCCAAAGCGGACCTTGCTCTTACGTATATCTCCGAATTGACACCATCCTAATCGACGACACAACCTCGATACGGTCCGGAATATGCGTGGACTCCGGCTTGCCCGTCAATTCGCCCACCCTGACAGTCGTTCTCAACATGTGACGCAGGGACGCCTGGCCAAAGGAAGGACCGATATGAATCGTCTTCCACAATTTGTTGTTGCGCTTACGTACCTCTCCATTGGATTCCTACTCGCGGGATTGTCTACGCCAAAGGCATTCGGTTCTACGTGGATCTATGTGCTCGACGATATAGAAGACACCGTCACCGCAATCTCCCACGATGGCGTCACCAACTGGGAGGCACGACTCAAAGGAAACCCCGAACGCATGGTTATCTCCGCCGGCGGCGGCCATCTGATTGCTTTGGAAAAAGGGGACGGTGCCATGTCCCGGCGATACGGATGGGTTCCCGAGAAGATGTCGTCTATCAACCTTGTCGATACCGAGTCGTCAAAGGTGACTTTGCTGCGTAACGTTTGTTGGTCGGCTAGCGTCGGAGCTGTTGAGCGAGGAGAAGGGATCGGCGGAGCCTGGTACCTCAGTCCGGACGGCCGGCGGATAGTAATTTATTGCGAGGGCCGTTGGGCACGAAAACGGGGAAATGGCAAAATCTTTCCACTGGCAAAACCGGATTCCCCCGAACTGCTTGAAATCGATCTAACAACCGGCGCAGTTGCGCGACGAGTATCAATCGACCGGAAAGTGATGGGCTGGGTCAACCTACCTAATGGCCGGGGTTTTGCCATCTTGCTCTCATTCCAAGAAAAGCCACTAAGAAAAGCGGAAGTCAGATTCATTGACGGGCAAACGCTCGAAACAGAATCTGTGTTGCAGGTTGAAGGGAAACCACGGGCGCTATTCATGTCGGTCGACCAAAGGGTCATCTACCTATTCGATCAGGGTACGCCTACGAAGAAAGTGAAGACCAATGTCCACGGGGTGCTGTCGGTCATCGACACGGCGAGTCGGCAGCTTTCAAACACGATCGATTTGGGGACGGCACCGCGAATCGGTGTGGACCTTGAGAACAAGCAGTTGCTCTTCGCTAGCACTGTAGGGCCGAACGCATCGGGAAAAAAGCAAGACACCGGCGTTGTTCGCCTGGTTGCTAAAGGGGAATTGGTGGGTAGGTTTGAGGTTGGCCGCGAGGCGCTCGGCGTGATGAGCTTCCCAGACCATGGTCGGCTGTATACCGTTGGTACGAAAGCCTTTACGGTAACGGACACGAACACTGGTACGAGCCAAAAGTTCAAGTACCCAATGAACTTCGGTGCTTTTGGCCAAATGATCGTCAACAAAGAACACACTCGTGCATTTCTCTTGGCAGCCCCCGATCCAAATTTGGGCTATTACCTGCTCGTAATAGACCTCGATGACCTGACGATGGCAGGGCTTTTCTCGGTTGGGAGCATGGGAAAGCGTATCGGTAAGATGTTCGGCGCCGCGGTACTGGCAGCCGGTTTCAGTTCAATGTTGCCTGGACCTCAGTCATTGTCAGACATTGGCACGACGGCCGCGAGAAACGCAATGAGCCAGTCGATGATCGTCGATCTGAGCATGCTTGTTGCACGCGGTGGAATCTACGGTGGCATCTGTTTCGGTCCAGGCGAGGAACACGTTTACGCCATCAACTACGCGAGTCGCGATGTCACAGTTTTTGATGCCGTCAATCCGGGCGAAGGTGCGGTCATTCCCGACAGTGGTGGAGCCCGTCACATGCGTTTGACACCACAATCCGGCCAGTTGGCGGTATTAACCGGTGACGAGGGCCTGATGTTGATTGACACTTCCAGCACAGCGGTTGTCACGAAGCGGAAATTTGGGGGGAATTTCATAGGTCTCGGTGCAAATGAGGAAGTCATCGCGCTCAGCCGGGAAACTCATTCGGTTTATCGGCTTGGTGCGGCAGAGTTGGATGTTATTAACAGGGTTGGCGAGATCAAGAGCCCGTATCAATTCTTATTGCATCCGAACTTATGATGAACGGAGCCGTGCGCTACTTAGCAACTTGCTAAAGCGCCGCCACTTTCTTCTATCGCTGCGGGGCCGCTTCTGGCCGAGAGCAGCCGCCCACCGGATGATAGACTCAGCGGCTGGTAATGACCCAAAGCGGTCATCCTAGCTGCAGCCCATATCTGCCGCAGTTTTGATCAGGTAGTAATCACGAATCGCTCAGGTATCAACAGCTGCGATTGATCAAAATGATCATCAGAACTTTGTACCGTTCCGGGTACGAGGCAAGACGGAGAGAGCTGATGAACACGATAAGAAGAACGACACTAACTGGCTTGCTTGTGCTTCTGGTCCTTGGGCTCACGTCGTGTGCGTCAACCCCGGACATGAAGGAAGAGTACTGGATCTCCGTCTCAACCCCGTTTGCGGAGAACAGCGGTGTGACAGATGCGGTAAAAGCGGAATGCAATCTGGACACCGAGTTACCCGAGCTGATTGCGGCTGAATCCACGAAAAAGCTCTGGATCATTCGCGCGACAAATCCTCTCGAGGACCTCGAAAATCTTGGTAGGACGGTCCTCTATCTTGAATTTATAGAAGTTTTCAGTCGTTCTAGTGGTATGGCCGTCGGTTCAAGGAGGGTCAAGGTTCGCGGTGAACTCAAGAGGGACGGCGAGATCATCGCATCATTTTTGGCCTCTCGTCGCGCATTCGGCGGAGGCGCTTGGACATGCAACATACTGACACATATCGTCAAGGCACTCGTAAAAGATATCACCACCTGGCTAGAAACACCGACAATGGACGCAAAACTCGGGGACGCAAAGTAGCGAGTGAAGAGTTAATACGTTTCCGAAAAAAGACGGTCAACTACGTCAAAGCCGGCGTCCGCTTCTGGCCGAAAGCAGCCGTTCAAATCGGCCCTATTTCACCAATCTGAATGACCGCTTTCGGGAAAAGCGGACATTCGCAGTTTGCCCGAAGAAGCTGTAAATTTTAGACTAGGATTACAGCCGCTGAACGCCCGCTTTGCACCCGAAAGTAACCGTTCGGGTAAGATCGGGGAAAAGGGCCGCTAATGACCCATTGCAGCCATACGCTGCTCTTCCACTGTTTGCCTTGACCGGTCCTTATATGACTTTTTTTCGCCCCGTTGGTCTGATGATATTTGGCGCGAGTCTTGCTGTAATCGGAGCCTGTGCACCGCAGCCCGAGCTTCCCGACCCGCTGGCAGCAGGATGGAACGGCGTACCAGTCTGCGAGCAACTGCACGAAGATTCGGATCAGCGGGTTCTTCGATGCACGTTCGCACCCTCTGTCGGACATGAGAGGCACTTTCATAACCGACATTTCGGATACGCGATTGCCGGTGGCCGTATGCGGATCACCGATTCAGGTGGTACGCGCGAGGTTGATCTCGATACAGGCAGCAGTTTCGCAAGTGATGGCGTCGCGTGGCACGAAGTGGTGAACGTCGGCGATTCGACGGTTGTATATCTACTCATAGAGCCGAAGTGATCGAGAGACTTCTCAGAACCGCTTTGGGCGTATAGCGATCGTCCGCTCCTGGCCGTAAGCAGCCGGTTGCAAAATTAGTTTTCCAGCTATCCGAGTGACCGCTTTCTAGCCGCACCCGGGTCAGTGACGCTCGTCTGAGCTGGGGTCCGAGAGGTCCTAGAGAGCCTTCGCTCTGATCCTTTCAAGGCGGTGTAGTAATATGTCATTGCCATGACTGCTGATAAAGACAGGCTCTTCAAGAAGCTCGAACATGTGGGGGAACATGTAGTTCGAGAAAACCTGGAAAACGGCGTCTACGGGCCGAACAGGCGCGGGCTCGTCGAGGAGTGGTTGGAGCAATTCGAGGATAACGATGAGGCGGAGCTGCTCCTTGAAGAG